>WNGG01000027.1_pt1 | contig 119458 bp, 116 predicted proteins | sample 5400661 | NCBI WGS metagenome assembly WNGG01 (sample SAMN13153372, study PRJNA577476) | soil metagenome | isolation source: 100 cm soil or saprolite under Garry oak tree replicate 1 | place: USA:California | collected 2016-06-15
GGTCGCGGCGGGCATCCTCGCCTCCCAGCGGCGCGGGCGCGCCGGAGCGACGTTGGGCGAGATCCGCCAGCGGGCCGACCTCGTGGTGTTTTGGGGAGTGGACCCGGCGGACCGCTACCCCCGCTATGCCAGCCGCTATGCGATCGACCCCACCGGGCTCCAGGCGCCGGATGGCCGGAACAGCCGCCGCGTCGTCGCTGTGGACGTGGGGTCCTCGCGCGGCGCCGCCGACGCCGACGAACGCGTGGCGATTACCCCCGAGGACGAGATCGATGCGCTGGCGTTCATGCGCGCCGTGGTGCTGGGCTGGGTGACCGGGGACGGCGCGGTCGCCCGCGCGGCCACGGGGCTCGCCACCCAGATGATGCGCGCGCGCTACGTCGCCCTGGTGCACGACGCCGAGCCGTCGCCGCACGGCCTCCTCCACCACCCCGACCGCGCCGAGGCGCTGATCGCGCTCGCGCAGGCGCTGAACGGGCCGGCGCGCTGCGCGCTATCGTCGCTGCGCGCGGGCGGGAACCGGTCCGGCGCGGATGCCGTGGCGACCTGGCAAACGGGATTCCCGTTCGCCGTGGACTTCGCACGCGGCTATCCGTGCTACCGCCCGCACGCAGGCGCCGCCGTCCTGCTCGGGCGGGGGGAGATCGACGTCGCTCTCGTGGTCGGCTCGCCCCCAGGTGTCCCCCCGGCCGTGGCGGCGGCGCTGGGGCAGGTCACGACCATCGCGATCGGCCCGCGGGTGAGCGCCGCCCCATTCCGCCCCAAGGTGGCGATCGACACGGGAGTCGCGGGGATCCACGAGGGCGGCATCGCGTTCCGCATGGACGACGTCGCGCTGCCGCTCCGGCCGGCGCTCTCGGGCCCCCCGGTCGCGGCGGACGTCGTCCGGGCTCTCGCGGCGCGCCTCACCAAGGGGCGGTCATGAGCAAGGCGCGGCTCCGGATCGCGGGGGGTGCCGTGTACGACCCGGCGAACGGGACGGAGGGCGCGGTCCGCGACCTGTGCATCGAGGACGGCCGCATCGTGGCCGACCTACCGCGCGACGCGCCCAAGCTCGACGCCCGCGGCACGGTCGTCATGCCGGGCGGCGTGGACATCCATTCGCACATCGCCGGGTCGAGCGTCAACCAGGGCCGGCGCCTGCTCCCGGAGGAGCACGCGGCGGACCCGGCGCCCGCGCCGCGGCTCGCGGATCCCGACGCGACGCCCCGCTCCGGCACGGGCGGCACGATCCCGAGCTCGTTCACGACGGGATACCGCTACGCGGGGCTCGGCTACACGACCGCGATGGAAGCCGCGGTCGCCCCGCTCGCCGCGCGCCACGCTCACTGCGAGCTCGACGACACGCCGATCATCGATGCTGGCCTGTTCGCGCTGCTCGGCAACGACGACTATCTGCTGCGTCAGATCGCGGCCGGCGAGGCCGCCCGCGCCCGCGACTACGCGGCCTGGGTGCTCTCCGCCGCGGGCGGGTACGCGATCAAGATCGTGAACCCGGGCGGGGTGGAGCGCTGGAAGGCGGGCGGCCGCAACGTCACGGGGCTCGACGATGCGGTGGGCACGGACGCCGTCACGCCGCGCCGTATCCTCGAGACGCTCGCCGACGCCGCCACCGCGCTCGAGCTGCCGCACCCGGTGCACATCCACTGCAACAACCTGGGACAGGCGGGCAACGCCGCTACCACGCTCGAGACGATGCGCGCGCTCGCGGGACGGCGCGCCCACTTCACCCACCTCCAGTTCCACAGCTACGGGGGCGAGCGCGGCAAGAGCTGGAAGTCGGCCGCGAAAGAGGTCATCGAGCACGTCAACGCGCATCCGGAGGTGAGCGCGGACGTGGGTCAGGTGATGTTCGGCCCGGCGACGACGCTCACGGCGGACGCGCCGGTCGAGTACCTGCTGCACGCGAGCTCGGGGAAGCGGTGGGTCAACGTGGACATCGAACTCGAGACGGGGTGCGGCATCGTCCCCTACTCGTACAAGGAGCGGGCCGCGGTGGCGGCCCTGCAATGGGCCATCGGGCTCGAGCTGTTCCTGCTCGCGCAGGATCCTTGGCGCGTGGTGCTCTCGACCGACCACCCCAACGGCGGATCGTTTCTCTCCTACCCGGAGCTGATTCGCCTGCTGATGGACCGGGGCTATCGGGACGAACGGCTCAAGCAGGTGAACCAGAAGCTCGTCGCCGGAAGCGCGCTCGCCGACGGGCTGGCGCGCGAATACACGCTCTCCGAGATCGCGATCGTCACGCGGGCGGGGCCCGCCCGGCTGCTCGGGCTGAGCGACAAGGGCCACCTGGGGGTGGGTGCCGACGCGGATGTGACGATCTACGCGAACGACCCCGACCGCGCCAAGATGTTCGCCACGCCGCGCCACGTGATTAAGGGTGGCGTGGTTGTAGTGGAGGAGGGACAGCTGCGACGCGCGCCGACGGGGCGGCGCCTGCGGGTGCAGCCCGGGTACGACCGGGCAGTGACGCGCGACCTGAAGCTGTGGTTCGACGGACACGCCTGCGTGGCGTTCGAGAACTATCCGGCCGTGGAGCTCGGGGCATGATCATCAACGGCGTCACGATCGAGGACACCTTCGCCGAGGCGTTCACGATGCGCGTCGCCCGGATCGTCATCACCGGGAAGACCGCGCGGTGGGCCCGGGAAGCGGCGCTCAAGCTGACGGGGTTCGCCACTTCCGTCATCGGCTGCAAATGCGAAGCGGGGATCGAGCGCGAGCTCGCCGCACCGGAGACGCCCGACGGGCGCCCCGGGGTGAGCGTGCTGTTCCTCACGATGGACAAGGAGAGCCTCCCCCAGCAGCTGATCGTCCGCTTGGGGCAGACCGTCCTCACCTGCCCCACGACGGCCTGCTTCGACGGCCTCCAAGCGGCGCCCGACCGACTCGCGGTCGGCAGGGCGCTGCGGGTGTTCGGCGACGGGTTCCAGGGAAGCAAGGTGATCGGCGGTCGGCGCTACTGGCGCGTGCCGGTCATGGAGGGGGAGTTCCTGATCGAGGAGACGTTCGGGATGCAAAAGGGCGTGGGCGGCGGCAACTTCCTGATCCTCGCCGAGCACGCCGACGCCGCGCTCGCCGCGGCCGAGGCGGCGGTGCTCGCGATGACCAACCGTCCGGGCGTCATCCTCCCGTTTCCGGGCGGCGTGGTGCGAAGCGGGAGCAAGGTGGGCTCCAAGCGCTACAAGAACATGCTCGCGACGACGAACGAGACCTTCAGCCCGACGCTGCGCGCGATCGCGCCGTCGGCGCTGCCCCAGGGTGTGAACAGCGTGCTCGAGATCGTGCTCGACGGAACCGACGCCCCGTCCATCGAGGCGGCGATGCGGCTCGGCATTCGCGCGGCCTGCCTGGGCGGCGTCCGGTCGATCTCCGCCGGCAACTACGGCGGCAAGCTCGGCCCGCACCACTTCCCGCTCCGCAAGATCATGACGGAGAGTGCAGTCGCATGAGCGACGTCGTCACGCTCACGCTGCGGACCCCGCCGGCGGGCGCGCTCGAGCTCGCGGGGGTGACGCCCGACCGCCTCGCTCAGCTCACCCAGCGGGAGATCGCGGCGCTCCCGGTGCGCCACCGGGGGCGCGCCGCGACGCTGGGCGACTTCTTCGTCGTCCAGGGAGAGCGCGCCGCCCGGGTGCGCCTGGAGGGGGACCTGCGGCTCGCCGAGGGGCTGGGGGCGGGGATGACGGGCGGGGAGCTCGTGGTCGAAGGTCACGCAGGCCGCGACGTGGGCGTCGCGATGACCGGTGGCACGATCGAGGTCCGGGGCGACACGGGGGACAACGCGGGAGGTGCGCTCCCCGGGGCGGCGCGCGGCATGGGTGGGGGCGAGATCGTGATTCGCGGGAACGCGGGCGACGACGCCGGGGCCCGGATGCGTCGTGGGCTCCTGGTCGTGACAGGGAACGCGGGACGGGGGACGGGCCGCGGCATGATCGCAGGAACGGCGGTGGTGTTCGGAGAGACGGGGTCCGATGCCGGCCGCTGGACGAAGCGCGGCTCGATTGTCGCGTGCGGCCCGGTCGCCCGCCCGGCCACCTTCCGCTACGCCTGCACCTACCGGCCGCCGCACGTGCGGCTGCTGCTCCTCTATCTCAGGGAGCGGCGGGGGCTCGACGTCGCCGACCGCTGGATCACGGGGCGCTACGACCGCTATTGCGGCGACCTGGCCGAGCTCGGAAAAGGAGAAATGCTGCAATGGGCGGGGGAGTGAGCGGCGACGGTCTCGGGTTGAACGAGCGCGCCTGGCTGATCGCCGACCAGATGGTGGCGAACGCCGACGCGCTGCGGATCGGCGCGCGCACGCTCGCAAACGGGGCCCGCGTGATCGACGCAGGAATCGATCACCCGGGCGGCTACGGCGCCGGCCTCGCGCTCGCCCGCATCTGCATGGGCGGGCTCGGCGCGGTGGAGTACGTGCCGGTCCCGATCGCGGGCGAGACCTGGCCGGGCGTGCACGTCTCGACCGACCATCCCGCGGTGAGCTGCATGGCCGCGCAGTACGCCGGGTGGGCGATCCAAGTTGAGAAATATTTCGCGATGGGGTCGGGCCCGCTGCGCGCCCACGCGCGTGTAGAGAAGGAGCTGTTCCAGAAGCTCGGCTATGGCGAGCGCGCGCGCCGCGGGGTGCTGGTGCTCGAGACCCGGACGCCGCCCACGGAGGCGGTGGCGGCGTGGGTCGGCCAGAAGGCGGGGCTGGAGCCGTCGCAGCTCACGTTCGTCGTCGCCCCCACGGCGAGCCTCGCCGGCGGCGTGCAAATCGCGGCGCGGATCCTCGAGACGGGGCTGCACAAGATGGACACGCTCGGTTTCGATCTCCGGAAGATCGTGAGCGGCATCGGCACCGCGCCGCTGCCGCCCGTGGCCAAGAACGACCTGCGGGCGATCGGGCGCACCAACGACTGCATCCTCTACGGCGGCGCGGCGCGCTACACCGTCACCGCCGACGACGCCGAGCTCGCCGAGCTCGTGCCGAAAATCCCCGCCTCCGCCTCGAAGGACTATGGCACACCGTTCTACGACATCTTCAAGCGGTACGAGGGCGACTTCTACAAGATCGATCCGCTGCTCTTCAGTCCCGCCGAGGTGTGGCTCACGAGCGCGGGGAGCGGCAAGACGTATCACGCCGGCCGCGCCAACCCCGAGGTGCTGCGCGCGTCGCTCGTCGAGAGCTGAGACGCCGCGCCCGCAGGAACCCTCAACCAGAAGGAGCGATCTTCATGCACCGTCAATTGCTCAGTCTCGCCGCCCCCGCCGCCCTTGCCCTCCTGGCCGCGTGCGCGCGGCCGCAGCCCGCCGCCCCCGGCGTGCAGTGGGCCGTCATCGTGCTGTACAACCAGCCGAAGGACACGGTCGCGTTCGAGAAGTACTACGCCGAGAAGCATCTGCCGCTGTTCGCGGCCCACGCCCGGGAAATCGGGGTCACGCGCGTCGAGCTGATCAGGTTCGCCCCTGCGGCCGACGGGAAGCCGGCGGCGATCTACCGCGAAGCCGATCTCCGGTGGGACTCGAAGGACGCAATGGAGAAGGGCCTGGCCACACCGGGATTCAAGGCCGCCGCGGGGGACATCCCGGCGTTCGCCTCGGGCGGGTTCACCGTACTGATGGGGATCAAGACCAACTGACCCCTGTGCGCATCGCGATCCTGGCGGCGCGGCAGGGATGGCACACGGAGGAGCTCTGCCGCGCCCTCGCCGAGCGGGGTCACGAGGGGCGGGTGCTGCCCTACGAGGCGCTGGTCGCGCGCCTCGGCGGAGCGGGTCCCGCCCTCTCGGCCGCCGGGGAAGATCTCGGCGACTGCGCCGCCGTACTGGCGCGCATCATCCCCGCCGGCTCGCTCGAGCAGGTGATCTTCCGGGTGGACGCGCTGCACACGCTCGAGGAGCGTGGCATCCCGGTGATCAACTCGCCGCGCGCGATCGAGCGCACCGTGGACAAGCTCTGGACCAGCGCGCTGCTCGAGCGCGCAGGGCTCCCCGTACCGGAGACCGTGGTGTGCGAGCACCCGGACGCGGCGCTGGCCGCGTTCCGCGCGCTGGGTGACGTGATCGTAAAGCCGCTGTTCGGGTCGATGGGCCTCGGGATGGTGCGGGTGACAACCGAGGAGATGGCGTTCCGCGTGTTCCGCACGCTGGAGACGATCCGAGGCGTATATTATGTTCAGCGCGCGATCGATCACGCGGGATGCGACGTCCGCGCCTTCGTGGTGGGCGACCGTGTCGTGGGCGCGATCGAGCGTCGCGCCGCGGGCTGGCGCACCAACCTCGCGCGCGGCGGGCAGGCGCGCGCGATCACGCCCTCCGGCCCATGGGCCGAGCTGGCCCTGCGCGCGGCTCGGGCGGTCGGAGCGGACTACGCCGGCGTCGATCTCCTGCCGGCGCCGGACGGCACGGTCTACGTCGTCGAGGTGAACGGGATTCCGGGATGGCGCGGCCTGCAGCAAGCGACCTCAAGCGACGTCGCCGCGGCGATCGTCGAGCACTCGCTCGCGCGCGCAGCGGCGCGGTGAGCGGGGGCACGCCGGGGGCGGGGGCCGCGGCAGCCCAGGTGGCCGTGGCGGCGCAGCTCGCGTGCCTGCTCGAGGCGAGCGCCCCGAAGCCCGGGAACGTCCACCCCGGCGCCGCTTTCCACGATATCTCCTACCAGGACTTTCTCGCGAGCGCCGCCGCCATCGGGCCAGCCTTCGGCCGCGCAGGCGAGCAGCCGCTGGGTCGCACCATCCGCGAGGCGATCGAGGCGACGGCGCGGTGGGTGCCGCGCAACTCCAACCTGGGCATCGTGCTGCTGCTCTCGCCCTTGGCGCGCGCCGCGCTCGAGCGGGGGCGACGGTCGCTGCGTGATGCCCTCACAGCCGTGCTCGCCGCGACCACGGTCGACGACGCGGCCGACGCCTACACCGCGATCCGGCTCGCCCGGCCAGGCGGGCTGGGCCACGCACCCGAGCAAGACGTGGCGCGCCCGCCCACCGTGACGCTGCGTGCCGCCATGGCCCTCGCCGCCCATCGCGACGCGATCGCGCGCGAGTATGCCACCGACTTCCGCATCACCTTCGACGTCGGGGCGCCGGCGCTGCGGCGGGCGCTCGCGGACGGCCTGCCCTGGAGCGACGCGGTCGTGGAGACGTTCCTCACCCTCCTCGCCGCCAGCCCCGACACCCACATTGCGCGTAAGCTCGGGCCGGAGGCGGCCGCCGCGGTCACGCGGCGGGCGCAAGACGTGGCGCAGGCCGGCGGGGTGCGCAGCGCCGTCGGGCGCGAGGCGCTCCAGGCCTTCGACGCCGAGCTCCGCGACGGGCGCAACACCAAGAATCCGGGCGCCGCGGCCGACCTCACCGCCGCCGCGATCTTCATCGCGCTGGTGGAGGGCCGCTGGAGCGCGGCCGGGAGACGGGGCGATGCCGGCGCGTAGCGAGTTCAAGGTGGCGGTGACGAAGGACAACCTCGTCTTCGCCTCGGCGCACTTCATCACGTTCCCGGGCCACCGCTGCGAGACGCTGCACGGCCACAACTACCGCACGCGCGTCGTGGTCGAAGGCGGCCTCGACCCCGAAGCCCATTACGTGTTCGACTTCTCGGCGCTGAAGGACCTGATGAAGCGGCTCACCGACGAGATCGATCACAAAGTGCTGTTGCCGACGCAGAATCCCAAGATCGCAGTGCAGGAGCAGGGCGACTCGCTGACCGTCGCCGTCGCGGGTAAGCCCAAATACGTCTTTCCGAAGATGGACTGCGCCCTGCTCCCCATCCCCAACACGACGGTGGAGATGCTCGCGCAGTACCTCGCGGGACGGGTGTGCAGGGAGCTCGCGGGCTCGGGCGCGGTGCACGTTCGGGCAGTCGAGGTCGAGGTCGAGGAGACCTTCGGGCAGTCGGCGACCTACCGCGAGTCGGTCAGGTGAGTCCCGAGTTCGGGGTATGACGGCCGTGTTGGGCTGGGACGTGGGCGGCGTGAACACGAAGGTCGCCCGCGTCGTGCAGGGGACGGTTGCCGCCGCGCATGCCCAACCCTACGAGATCCAGCGCGACCCCACGGCGCTCGGCTCCCTGCTCGCCCGGCTCGCGGCCGAGCAGGGGGCGGCGACCGGCGCGGCCCACGCGGTCACGATGACGGCCGAGCTGTCGCAGATGTTTCGGACCAAGCGGGAGGGAGTGCGGTTCGTGCTCGACGCCGTGACGGACGCGTTCCCGCAGGCGGACGTGCGGGTGTACGCCACCGACGGACGGTTCCTGAGCGTCGCCGCAGCGCGGGCCGAGCCGCTCGCCGTCGCCGCGGCGAACTGGGCGGCGACCGCGCACCTCGTGGCCCAGTCCTTCTCCGAGGCCATCCTGATCGACACCGGCACCACGACCACGGACATCATCCCGATCGCGGGCGGCCGCGTGGCCGCGCGCGGCCGCACCGACCACGAGCGCTTGCGCGAGGGCGAGCTCGTGTACACGGGCGCGCTCCGCACGCCCGCGGAGGCCATCGCCCACACGGTCGTGCTGCACGGCGCGCCGATCGGCGTGTCCGCCGAAGGATTCGCGCTCGCGGGCGACGTGCACCTCTGGCTGGGAAATCTCGCACCGGAGGACTACACGGTGCCGACCCCCGACGGGCGACCCGCGACGCGGCAGTTCGCGGGCGAGCGGCTCGCCCGCGTCATCTGCGCGGACCGGGAGCTGCTGGACGAGGCCGCGATCGACGCGATCGCACGCTCGCTCGCCGACGCGCAGATCGGTCGGGTGAGCGCAGCGCTCGAACGCGTGGCCCGCCGTCACCCGGGCGCCGCGGGCGCCGTCGTGACGGGGCTTGGCGCCTTCATCGCAGCGGCGGTGGCGCGGCGCGCCGGGCTACGCGTCACGGATCTCACGGAGCGCCTCGGCCCCGCGGCCCGGCATGCCCCCGCAGCCGCGGTGGCGCTGCTGCTCGACGCCCAGCTCGCACCGCACCCGGCGCGCTCGTGACCCCTCGGAAGCAGCGTGGCGCGGTCCACACCGTCGTGAAGATCGGGGGCGGGATGCTCAGCCGCACCAGCGTGTTCGACCGTGTGACCGCCGCGATCGGCGAGGCGGCCAGGGGCCGCCGACTCGTCATCGTGCCCGGGGGCGGGCCATTCGCCGACGCCGTGCGTCAGATGTTCAACCGCTTCGGGATCGGCGAGGAAGCCGCCCACTGGATGGCGATCCTCGGGATGGACCAGTACGCCCATGCGCTGGTGGCGCGGATCTCCGGCGCGGCGCTCGTAGAGGGGGAGACGGAGATCGCCGCCGCCCTCGCCGCCGGACGCATCCCCGTGCTCGCGCCCTTTCGCTGGCTGAGAACCGCCGACCCGCTGCCCCACTCGTGGGACGTGACGAGCGACAGCATCGCCGCGTGGCTCACGGGCGCGCTCGACGCCCGACGCCTCGTGCTCATCAAGCCGGCGAGCCGCCAGCCCGCGAGCCAGCTCGTCGATGCCCACTTCGTGCGCGCGCTGCCGGCGGGGGTCGAGCACCTCATCCTCACCGACGACGACCTGGCCCAGCTCGAGCTGGCGCTACGCGAGGGCGGCCCGGAGGGGCTCGCTCCCGCGCGCCAGGGCTGAGAGAGCGGCGACGCGCGCCCGGGTCACCCGGCCCAGACGCCCGCCGACGCACGCCGCTCCCCGCACCCCGACGAGGTCGGCGCCGAGCGCCCGTACCAGCGGCACGTCCCGGGCGGTGAGGCTCCCCGCCAGCGCCGCGAACAGCTGCGCCCGCTGCACGGCGGCCACCCAGGCGCCCACGATCTCCGGAGACCAGAGCGCGAACAGCGCCGCGTCCTTGTAGGCGGTGTCGAGCAGGACGCCGGCCGCACCCGTCGCGGCCGCCACCTCGATCACGACCGGTGGCGCGGCGCTTCCGGCCCGGCTCCAGTCGGCGTACGTCACCAACACCACCCCCGTGCCCGGACGCGCGGCCGCCGCCCCGAGCGCGGCGACCGCCCGGGCGCGCACGTCCGCGGTCGTCTGGATGTCGCGGAAGCCCACCTTGACGTAGCTGGCGCCGAGTTGCGCCGCGACGCGGCTGCGCCGCGCGAGGATAGCCAAGCCGCCCGCGTCCCCGAGCGCGGCGCTGAACGGGCGGCCCGCTGCCGCGCGGATGGCGCGCAGGGTCGCCTCGGAGACGGCGCCCAGCGCCCCGCGGCGGGGGTCCTTGGCGTCGATCACATCGGCGCCGCCCAGCCGCGCGGCACGCGCTTCACGCGCGTCGGCGACGCTCACGAGCAGCTGCATTGGCGCGTTGCTCCCCCCGGCGACCGCCGATAGGTTAGGCTTCCACAACCGAGATGTCAAAGCGACTGGCGGAGGGCGCGGTGATGACGGCCCAGCGGCGGGAACAACGGCTAGGGGAGGCTCCGACCCTCGCGGGCAAGGTCGTGCTCGTCACCGGCGCCTCGAGCGGCATCGGGCGCGCCATCGCGCTGGCATGCGCGGAGGCCGGCGCCGATCTGGCGCTCACCTTCCGGGAGAACCGCACCGGGGCGGACGAGGCGGCGGGAAGCGCGCGCGCCGCGGGGCGGCGGGTCGAGGTCGTCCGCGCCGATGTGTCGCGGCAGGACGACCTCGATGCCCTGGCCGCAGGGGCGCGGCGAGCATTCGGGCGCGTCGACGTCTGGATCAACAACGCCGGGGCCGACATCCTGACCGGCGAGGGGGCGCGGCTCAGCTGGACCGAGAAGCTCGACCGCCTCCTTGCCGTGGACCTGCGCGGCACGGTGCTCGCGTCGTGGACCGCCGTGGCGCTGATGCGCGAGCAGCCTGCGGGCGGCGTCATCCTCAACATGTCGTGGGACCACGTCCTCACGGGGGCGATGCGAGGCGAATACAGCCAGGTGTTCTGCGCGGTGAAGGGCGGCGTGTACAGCTTCAGCCGCGCGCTGGCGCAGTCGGCGGCGCCCCACGTTCGCGTGAACGTGCTGGGGCCGGGGTGGGTCGAGACCGCGTACGGCCGCGAGCTCGACCAGGATGTCAAGCACCGCATCACCGAGTCCATCCCCCTCAAGCGGTGGGCGACGCCCCAGGACGTCGCGCATGCCGCAGTCTACCTCGCCTCGGACGCGGCCGGGTACGTCACCGGACAGATGCTCCTGATCAACGGCGGCGCCATCATGTAGCGCAGGGAAGGAGACCATGCCATGAACAAGAAGGATCCGACCTACTCCGAGGAGCAGATCCAAGAGAAGCTCAAGGCGTTCCCCGGATGGTGGTACGAGGACGGCTGGATCCGTCGCAACTACAAGACCGATGGCTGGCCGACCACGCTGATGCTGGTCACCGCGATCGGGTATCTCGCCGAGGCGGCGTACCATCATCCCGACCTCGCGGTCACCTGGGGACGTGTGATCGTGAAGCTGAAGAACCATGCAGCGGGAGGCGTTACCGACAAGGACTTCGAGCTGGCCCGCAAGATCGAGGAGGTCGTGCTGTGGCGGCCGGCGGCGGGCGGCGCGCTCGAAGGGACGCCCAACAAGTTCGTGCGCTCCGGCGATCCGCGGTGAGCGGCGGGCGACCCCCCGCGGGGGAGCCCCGACGGGTGCTGTTCGTCACGGGGAAGCTCGCCGAGCCGGCCCTCCGCCGCACCCTCGGCGAGATGGCGCCGCCGTTCGCCTACGACGTAGCCGTCCTGCGCATCACGGTGGCGGCCCTCATGACGACGCCATGGATCGCCCGCTTCCTCGAGGTCCCACCCGACACCGACCTCGTGCTGATCCCCGGCCTGTGCGAGGGCGACCCCGCAGCCATCGCCGCGAAGGCGCGCACCCGCGTTGAAAAGGGGCCGAAGGATCTGCGCGAGATCCCGGACTACTTCGGCCACCAGGCGACGCCGCCGCCATCCGGAGCCTACGACATCGAGATCATCGCCGAGGTGAACAACGCCCCCCGGTTGCCGCGGGAAGCCGTGCGGCAGGCGGCCCAGTATTACCGCGCCAGCGGGGCGGACGTCATCGACATCGGCTGTACACCGGGGCTCGCGTATCCCGACCTCGGCGCCGTGGTGGGTGAGCTCGTGGCCGCCGGGATGCGCGTGAGTATCGACTCGTTCGACTCCGGGGAGATCCGCGCCGCCGTGGCGGCCGGGGCCGAGCTTGTGCTCAGCGTGAACGGCTCGAACCTCCACGCGGCCGGCGAGCTCGCGGGCACGAAGGCTCGCGTGGTGGCGATCCCCGACTTCGGCACCGGGCTCGAGACCCTCGAGCCGACGGTCGCCGCCCTGGAGCGGTGGGGCGTGCCCTATCTCATCGACCCGATCATCGAGCCGATCGGCTTCGGCTTCATGGCTTCGCTCGAGCGCTTCGCGGAGACCCACCGCCGCTACCCCGCTGCCCCGCTGTTCATGGGCATCGGCAACATCACGGAGCTCACGGCCGCCGACACGACCGGGGTGAACGCGCTGCTCGTGGCCATCTGCGAGGAGGTCGGCGTGCGCGCCGTGCTCACGACCGAGGTGATCCCCTGGGCGCGGGGCGCCGTGCGGGAGATCGATATCGCCCGGCGGCTGATGCACCACGCCATCACGCGCCAGGCGTTGCCCAAGGGCGTGGACGACCGGCTCGTGACCCTCAAGGATCCGAAGATCCTCGCCTACAGCGAAGCAGAGCTGCGCGCGCTACACCGGGCCGTGACCGATCCCAACTTCCGCATCTTCACGGACGAGCAGGTGATCACCGTATTCAACAACGAGATCTTCGTTCGCGGCACGGACATCAACGACCTGTTCGCCCAGCTCGGAGTGGACGAGGCGACCCATGCGTTCTACCTCGGGCGCGAGCTGATGAAGGCGAAGATCGCGATCACGCTGGGAAAGACCTACCGTCAGGAAGGCCAGCTGCAGTGGGGGTACCTCACGCCGCAGGAGGAGCCCTCCCAGCACGTCCTGCTCACCCAGCGCTCGCGCCGCCGCCGGGCCGGGCGGCCCCGGACGCCCCGCGGCGCCCCGCCCCCGGGCGCGTCGAGTTCGTGAGCGGGGCGCTCCCGCTGGTCGAGGAGTTGGCCCCGCTCCCCGACCCGCTGGCGGCCTGCCGGTGCTTCGCGGACCTGCCGTTCCTCCTGTTCCTGGACAGCGCGACGGACCCCGAGCACCTCGGGCGCCACTCCTTCCTCGCCGCCGACCCGGCGACCGTGGTGCGCAGCAAGAACGTCCTGACCCAGCAGCGCTCCCCGGCCGGCGAGTGGATCCGCGTGGCGGGCGATCCGCTTACGCGGATGCGGGGGCTGCTCGCGCCCCACCGGGTCGAGCCCGTCCCCGAGCTGCCACCCTTCCAGGGCGGAGCGGCCGGCTACATCGGCTACGACTGGGGCGCGATGCTCGAGCGGATCCCGCGCCCCCGTTACGACGACCTCGCCATCCCCGACGTCGTGCTCGGTCTCTACGATTGGGTGATCGCGTGGGACCACCAGGGGCAACGGGCGTGGGTGATCTCCACCGGGATTCCCGAGCAGGGGACGGCTCGTACGGAGCGGGCGGCGGAACGGCTGAAGTTCGTGAGAAAAAGACTGGCGGGTAGGCGGTCCCTAAAGGACTCCCTGACGGTCGCAGGCGGTGGGGCGGTTCGTGAGGGCGACACAGGCCGTCTAACCGCCTATCCGCCGAACCGCCGAACCGCTCCGTCCTACCCCCTTCCCGACGTGCCCGAGGCCGAGCGGTTGGGGCTGCGCTCCAACTTCACGCGCGCGGCCTACCTCGACGCGGTCGCGCGCACCATCGAGTACGTCTACGCCGGCGACATCTTCCAGGCGAACCTGTCGCAACGGCTCCAGGCGCCGCTGCGGGAGCCGCCGCTCGAGCTGTACGCGCGGCTGCGGCGAGTGAACCCCGCCCCCTTCGCGGCGTATCTCGACTTCGGGGACGTCGTGGTGGCGAGCTCGTCCCCGGAGCGGTTCCTGCGGGTGCACGACGGTCCGCTGGTCGAGGCGCGACCGATAAAAGGCACGCGCCCCCGCGGGATCAGCCCGGAGCACGACCTGCTGCTCGCGCTGTCGCTCGCCGAGAGCGACAAGGACCGCGCCGAGAACGTCATGATCGTCGACCTGTTGCGCAACGACCTCTCGCGCGTGTGCCGCCCGGGGAGCGTGCGCGTGCCCGAGCTGTTCGCGCTGGAGCACTACGCCACCGTGCACCATCTCGTCTCGACCGTCGTCGGTGAGCTCGCGCCGGAGCACGACCCGGCGGATCTCCTGCGCGCGGCGTTTCCCGGCGGCTCGATCACGGGAGCGCCCAAAGTGCGGGCCATGCAGATCATCGCCGAGCTCGAGCCGACCCAGCGCGCCGTGTACTGCGGCTCGATCGGCTATTGGAGCCTCAGTGGGACCCTCGACCTGAGCATCGTCATCCGCACCTGCCTCGCGCTCGGCCGCGACGTGTATTTTCAGGTCGGGGGCGGGATCGTGGCCGACTCCGATCCCGAGCAGGAATACCGGGAAACACTCGACAAGGCGGCCGGCGTGATCGCCGCGCTCGCCGGAGCCTCATGATCCTGCTCATCGACAACTACGACTCCTTCGTTTACAACCTCGCCCGCTACGTCCGCGAGCTGGGGGAAGAGCCCGTCGTACGCCGCCACGACGCCACCACGCCGGAGGAGATCGAGCTGCTCCGGCCCTCGCACATCATCATCTCGCCCGGACCGTGCACGCCGGGGGAAGCGGGCATCTCGACCGAGGTGGTGCGGCGCTTCGCCGCCACGACCCCGATCCTCGGCGTCTGCCTCGGCCACCAGTGCATCGGCGCGGCCTACGGCGCCGCGATCGTGCGGGCCGGGCGGCCGATGCACGGCAAGACATCCGCCATCCGGCACGACAACCGCGGCATCTTTGCCGGGCTCCCCAACCCGTTCCCGGCCGCGCGCTACCACTCACTCGTGATCGGCCAGGACTCGCTGCCGGCCGAGCTCCGCGTCACCGCCACGTCGGACGACGGCGAGATCATGGCGGTCGAGCACGCGCGGCACCGCGTCATCGGCCTGCAGTTTCATCCTGAATCAGTGCTCACCGAGCACGGCTACCACCTGCTCGGCTGGTTCCTGCACGGTCCGGAGGCGCCGACCGACTCTAAAGGACTCCCTGACGGTCGCGCGCTGCCGCAGCACGCCGACGGGGGCGTGCGCATCCCGGACCCCGCCCCACTCGCGTTCCGGGCGTGATCATCGAGTCGATCCTCACGACGATGGACGCCGCGGGCACGGTGAACTTCGCTCCCATGGGGGTCGAGTGGGGCGAGGAAGAGATTGTCATCAAGCCGTTCCTCGAGACCGCCACTTTCAAGAACCTGAGGGCGACCAGGGCGGCCGTGGTGAATCTCACGGACGACGTGCTGCTGTTCGCGCGCGCCGCGATTTCGAGCCCCCAGTTTCCGGCCGCGCCGGCGGCCGTGGTCCGCGGGGCCGTGCTCGAGGCCGCGTGCTCGTGGCGCGAGCTCGAGGTCCGCGCGATCGACGCCACGCCGCCGCGCTCGCGGGTCGTCACGGCCGTCGTGCACCGCGGCTTCCAGCGCGAGTTCCTCGGCTTCAACCGGGCGAAGCACGCGGTCATCGAGGCGGCGATCCTCGCGACGCGGACGCAGCTGCTGCCGCCGGACCAGATCCGCGACGAGTTTGCACGGCTCCAGGTCATCGTGGACAAGACGGCCGGCCCGCAGGAGCGGGACGCGATGGCGCTGCTCACGGAGTACGTGCGCGCCGCGCCGCGACCCCAGCCCGCCGCGTCATGAGCGTGCGGGGCCCGGTCTTCGTCGAGGCGCCGGCACGCCTCCACTTCGGCGTACTCGACCTGCGCGGCGACCTGGGCCGCCGCTTCGGCGGTGTGGGCGCGGCCGTGCCGTCGCCATCGCTCTTGCTCGAGGCCCGCCCCGCCCCGACGCTGTCCGCCGAAGGCCCCGACGCCGACCGCGCGCTCGAGTTCGCGCGCCGCTTCGCCGGGCATCACGGCCTCACCGCGGCCGACGCGGCGGCGCACCTTGTCGTCCACCGCGCCATCCCCGCGCACTCGGGGCTCGGCTCCGGCACGCAGCTCGCCCTCGCCGTGGCCCGCGCGTTCGCCGAGCTGCGGGGACTCCCTACCGAGGTGACGGCGTTGGCCCGCGCCGTGGGGCGGGGCCGCCGCTCCGCCATCGGGACGTGGACGTTCGCGCTCGGCGGCTTCGTGCTGGAGGGCGGCCGCAAAGGGGAGGACGGCGCCGTGGCGCCGTTGCTCGCCCGCCTGCCGCTCCCCGGGACGTGGCGCTGCGTCGTGGTGGTGCCGCGCGGGAAGCCCGGGCTCACGGGGGAAGAGGAGGCGGCGGCGTTCGCCCGCCTGCCCGCGCCGGCGGCGCGCGACGTGGAGCGGGTCGCCCATCTCGTGCTGATGCAGCTGTTGCCCGCGATCGCTGAGGCGGACCTGCCCGCGTTCGGGGCGGCGCTCGCGGAAGTCCAGCGGATCACGGGCGGGTGGTTCGCAGCCGCCCAAGGGGGTGTGTTCGCTCCCGGTCAAACGGGTGAGATGGTCGAGCGGCTGCGGGACTGGGGCGCGGCGGGGGTGGGGCAGAGCTCGTGGGGCCCGGCGGTGTACGGGATCGCGGCGAGCGCAGAGGAGTCGCAGGCGATCGCCGCTCGCGCACGCGCCGTGCTCGGCGCGGCGGGGGTGGGGGGGGTGGTGTACGACGGTGGCTTCAGCGCGCACGGGGCACGCGTGACGCGCGGGGCGCCCCCCGTTTCACCCTGAAAAAGCGGGGCTTTTGACCCTGATTGACAGTCGGGGGAAGCGGGGATATAACCTAACTCCCCGGTTGGAATCTGCATGGAGGGAAGTCCGGTATGTGTCGGGCCTGTTGGGAACGTGGACCCCCGTGACGCGCGCAGGTGCTCGCACGCTACAGGCAAGGTTGCGTGAAACTCTTTCACCATCCTCATCACTCAACATGAGGTCAGCTATGAACCGGTTTAAACTGCTGTCCGGCATCGCGGCGAGCGTGATGGTGCTCGCGGCGTCCGCCGTCGCCCAGAATCCGGGCGAGTGGACCATGACGGGTCGGACTCCCGACCTGCAGCGGTTCAGTCCGCTCACTCAGATTACCAAGGCGAATGTGAAGGGCCTCAAGGCCTCGTGGACGTTCTCGACCGGCGTCCTCAACGGCCACGAGGGCAATCCGCTGGTGATCAACAACGTGATGTACGTGCACAGCGCGTTCCCGAACATCGTGTTCGCCCTCGATCTCACCAAGCCGGGCGCACCGATGATCTGGAAGCACGTCCCGGCCCAGCCCGCCGAGGCGAAGCCGATCGCGTGCTGCGATCTGGTGAACCGTGGGCTCGCCTACCATCCGAGCGGCAAGCTGTTCATCGAGCTGCTCGCGGGCGACCTGCTGGCGCTGGATGCGAAGACGGGCAAGCAGCTGTGGCGCGTTCCGCACGCCGATTACAAGACCGGCTCGACCATGACCAATGCGCCGATCGTGATCAAGGACATCGTGATCGCGGGGATCTCGGGCGGTGAGTTCGGGGTCCGCGGCCGGGTGAGTGCGTTCGACGTCAACAGCGGCCAGAAGCGGTGGACGATGTACAGCACGGGGCCCGACGCAGAGGTCGGGATTGAAGGAGACGCCAACGCCAACTACGCGTCGCACCGGGGGAAGGACCTCGGCGTCAGCACGTGGACGGGCGACGAGTGGACGCGCGGCGGCGGGACGACGTGGGGCTGGTATTCGTACGACCCCGAGCTGAACCTGTTCTACTACAGCAGCGGCAACCCGGGCAGCTGGAATCCCGATCAGCGGCCGGGCGACAACAAGTGGTCGATGACCATCTGGGCCCGCAATCCGGAAACGGGGAAGGTGAAGTGGGCGTACCAGATGACGCCGCACGACGAGTGGGACTACGACGGCGTGAACGAGAACGTGCTCGTCGATCTCACCATCGGTGGCAAGCCGGTGAAGGCGCTGGTGCACTTCGACCGCAACGGCTTCGGCTACACGGTCGACCGGACGAACGGCAAGGTCCTCGTGGCCGAGCCCTTCGGCCCGGTGAACTGGGCCTCGAAGATCGATCTGGCGACAGGCGTCCCGGTGCGCAACCCGCAGTACGGCACCACCTCGAAGAAGAACACCGAGGGCATCTGTCCCGCCGCGATCGGCTTCAAGGATCAGCAGCCGTCGGCGTACTCGCCGCAGACCAAGCTCTTCTACGTTCCCGTGAACAACATCTGCATGGACTACGAGGGCGTGGAAGTGAAGTACTCGGCCGGTCAGCCGTACGTCGGCGCGATCGTGCGCATGTTCCCCGGCCCGGGCGGTAACCGCGGCCGCTTCATCGCGTGGGATCCGACGACCGGCAAGATCAAGTGGGAGATCAAGGAGAACCTGGCTGCCTACGGCGGCGCGCTGGCGACCGCCGGCGGCGTGGTCTTCTACGGCACGATGGAAGGCTGGTTGAAGGCCGTAGACCCGAACACCGGCACGGAGTTGTGGCGGTTCAAGTGCCCGTCGGGCATCATCGGCAACCCCATGACCTACCTAGGGCCGGACGGCAAGCAGTACGTCGCCGTGCTCTCGGGGATCGGCGGATGGGCCGGAGCCGGCGTGGCGCTCGGGATCGGACCCGAAGATCCGACGGCCGCGCTGGGCGCGATTGGCGCCTTCGGCGACTACATCAACCAGAGCAACGCGGGCGGCACACTGCTCGTGTTCTCGCTGTAAGGCCGAGTTAGCGTAGACTCCCACAGGTTTCCGCTGTGGGAAGGCACCCGGTGCCGGAGCGAAACGGGCTCCGGCACCGGGTGTAGTATTGGGCTAACTCTTCACACCTACCCGACGGGAGATCGATGCACCGCACACCGATGAAGCTGGCGGGGGCAGCCGGCCTCGCCGCGCTCCTGGCCATCACCCTGGGCAGCGGGCCGAGGCGGGGAGCCACGGATCTGCGAGTCTGCGCCGACCCTTACAACCTCCCCTTTTCGAACGACCGCGGGGAGGGCTTCGAGAACAAGATCGCGCAGGTCGTCGCGAGCGACTTGAACGCCGCGGTGATCAACTATTGGTGGCCCGAGCGGCGCGGCTTCCTGCGGAACTCCATCCTCGGCGGCTTCTGCGACGTCCTGATCAACGTGCCCGTCGGGTTCGATCCCGTCGCGACCACCAAGCCGTACTACCGCTCGACGTATTACCTCGTGTACCGCGCCGACCGCGGGCTGACCCTCCGCTCGCTCGATGACACGCTGCTCAAGCACCTCAAGATCGGCGTCAACATGATCGGCTACGACTACACGCAAACGCCGCCCGCGCACGCGCTGAGCGCCCGCGGCATCCTCGGCCTGGTGGGCTTCGGGAACTTCCTGAATGCGGACCCGCACGCCGACCACCCGCAAGATATCATCGAGGCCGTCGCGAAGGACTCGATCAACGTCGCGGTCGTGTGGGGCCCCAAGGCCGGCTACTGGGTGAAGCGCCAGTCCGTGCCGCTGACGCTGGTCCCGCTCCCCGATTCGGACGTCGTCTCGGGCTTGCCGTTCGCGTTCAGCATGGCGATGGGCGTGCGCCACCGCGACAAGGAGCTCAAGGCGCAGCTCGACTCCGTCATCGACCGGCGGCGCGGCGACATCCTCGGCATCCTGCGGGACTACAACGTGCCGATGCTGGAGCTGCACAGCGCTCCGCCGCATGCCGTGCCCGCCCCAGCGGCGCGGGACAGCCTTCTCGTGTCGGACTCCATCTACCAAGGATGGAAGTGGTGGCACGTGTACTGCTTCCGGTGCCACGGCGAGGACGCGATGAATCCCATCCTCCCGACCGCGCCGGACCTGCGCTGGGTGTTGAGTACCGCGGGCAAGGCCTTCCCACGCGACTCCTTCGAGTACACGGCGTGGAACGGCCGGCCCGAAAAGGGCATGCCGGCGTGGAAAGTGCTGCTGGATACGTCCGCCATTAAAGAGATCTACCTGTACGCGAAGGCGCGCAGCGACGGCTGGCTCAAGCCCGGGCGGCCCCACCGCGAGTCGGACCTCAAGAAGAGCCAGTGACACGCGGCGCGAGGGATGTCGCCTTCGCCCTGGCGGCCCTGAGCGCCCTCGCACCCGCGCCGGGCTCGGCCCAAGACGGGGCGGCACGGACCTCGGTCGCAGTCGTCGAGTTCGTCACCGTAGACGCAAGCGCCTACCCCAATGCGGACAGCGTGCGCACTGCGCTGGGCTCGAGCGGCCACACCCCGGAAGGCTGGCTCGCCGCCGACCTCACGGCGGCGGGGCGCTACGTCCCCACAGCGGAGCCCCAGGTCGCGGCCGCGCTCACCGCCCGCGGGCTCACGCCCCGCGACTGCAGCGACCTCGCTTGCGCCGTGGCGCTGGGCCGGGCCCTGGGCGTGGACCGGGTCGTGACCGGGCGTATCAGCCGGCTCTCCAACCTGATCTGGTTGCTGTACGGGGCGATGGTGGACGTGGCGACGGGTCGGGTGCGCTATCGCGACGAGTTCGAGATCAAGGGCGACATCGTCGACCTGCTGCCGAGGGCGACGCTCGCCATGGCGCGGCGGCTCGCGGCCGCCGACTCGCCGCTTGCCGACCCCCCCCGGCCCCCCGCCCCCCAACAGACGCCCCAGGGCGAGCGGCTCACTCGCGACCAGGTGCTCGCGGCCCTCGCCGCCGCCACGCCGCAGCACCCCGTGGACCTGACGGGCAAGGACCTCTCCGGGCTCGATCTGGCCGGCGTGGACTTCAAGCGGGCCAACCTGTCCCGCTGCCGCTGCGTGGGCACCAACTTCTCCAAGGCGCAGATGTTCTCCGTGACGCTGTCGGACGCCGTGGCGAGCCAGGCGGCCTTCGCCGGGACGACCCTCGACGTCGCCGTCATGTACCGCGTCGACTTGCGCCACGCCAACCTGCGCGACGCCAGTTTGTTCGCGACCATCCTGATGGGCGCCGACCTCTCGGACGCCGACCTCACCGGGGCCCGCGTCATCGCCGTGATGACCAACGCCAAGCTCGTGCGCACCACCCTGGCGCACGCCAATCTGGGCGCCGATCCGGGGAACCAGTCGATGGGGGTGATGCGCACCGACGTGACGAGCGCCGACCTCTCCGGTGCCGACCTCACGGCCGCGAACCTGCGCAAGGTCAATTTCACGCGTGCCAATTTGACCGGCGCAGACCTCACCGACTCGGACGTCACCGGGGCGGACCTCACGGGGGCCATCTTGCGTACTATCCGGGGCCGGGACCGCATCCGGGGGCTCGACAAGGCCCTCAATCGAGACCAGGCGATCTTTAACGACTGACATCGCATCGGGGGGAGGTTGGTGATGGCCGCACGCGCTTCCAGCGTCGTGGCGCTCGCGCTGGGTGCGACTGCCGCAGCCGCGCCGCGACCCGGGCCGCAGTTGTACGTCAGCAACGAAATCGCGAACACGATCAGTGTGATCGCGCCCGCGACCGGCTCGGTGGTGGGGACCATCGCGGTGGGCAAGCGGCCGCGGGGGATGGCACTGAGCCCCGACGGGCATACCGTGTACGTCGCGCTCGGTCAGGACGACGCGATCGGCGTGATCGACGTGGCCAGGGCCACGATGACGCGCACGCTGCCGGCGGGGCGGGATCCCGAGCTCGTGGTGGTGAGCCCCGACGGCCGTACGCTGTTCGTCTCGAACGAGGAGATCGCCCACGCGTCCGCGATCGACGTCGCGACGGGACAGATGCGGTTTTCCACGCCGGTGGGAGTCGAGCCCGAGGGGATCGGGATCACGCGCGACGGCAGGAAGCTCTACGTCACCGCCGAAACGAGCAACAACGTCTCGGTCCTCGACGCCGCGACCGGCCGCGAGCTGCGCACGATCCACGTCGGCGACAATCCCCGCACGGTCGCCTTCACCCCGGACGGCCGCCAGGCGTGGGTGACGGCGGAAGCGGGCGGCAACGTCACGATCATCGACGTCGCCACGGACAGCGTACTCGGGCAGTTCCCGATCCGGGACCGGAAGACGAAGCCCGTGCGCGTCGCCTTCTCACCGGACGAACGCCTTGCCTACATCACCGAGGGTGCGGCCGCCAGTGTCAGCGTCATCGACGTGGCCACACGTACCGTGATCGACACGATCGTCGTGGGGCGGCGGCCGTGGGGCATCGCGCTCACGCCTGACGGCAGCCGGCTCTACACGGCCGACGGACGGTCTAACACCGTTTCGGTGATCGACACCAAGACCCGGAAGGTGGTCGCGGCCATCCCCGTGGGTGACCGGCCCAACGACCTGCTCTACATTCCGTGAACAGGCCGCTCAGCCGAGCGGCAGGCGCGCGAGCAGCGATCCGGGCCGGCGCAGACGCAGCCAGCCGTCGACCCCCCAGTAGCGTCCCGCCCGCGCGGCGAGGATGACCACCAGGCTCACGACGAGCATGTAGTGGAAGCCCTGTTGCGCAGAGCCCTGCCACTGCACCGCCAGCCCGTAGTTGACGACGAGGAACAGCCCGATGCCCGCCGCCAGCGTCGTGAGAAGGCCCGCTGTGAGGCCGAGTCCCACGGCGACTTCGCCGAACGCCGTGAGCTGAGCGAACAGCTGACTGTGCGGGATCACCGTGTTCTGCAGGAAGTCCCGGAAGAAGCCGACCGGATTGCCTTCGCCGTATTTCCCGACGAGGATCGGCATCACGTGGAGCCAGCGCTCGGACGCAGTGGGCAACGGCAGGAACCCCCACAGCAGGGTCACGCTCAGCTTCGTGACGAGCGCCTTCAGGAACCACAGGCCGACGGCGATCCGGAGGACCGCGAGCCAGCGCTCGGGCGAACGCATGGTCGGCACCGCCTGGGGCTGGGCATCCATCGACTGAGGTCCTCCTCGGTGTGGCGCGTTGGCACACTACCTACGGCCGCAGCGCGGCCCGCGTTGGGCTGGAAATAGACCGCCTCCCCGCCTCCGTAGCTACCCCGGCGCGCGGCACCGAGTCGCGCGGCTCACTTCCCCACGCAGAAGGTCGTGAATACGCGGTCCAGCACGTCGTCCGGCGTCACGACGCCGATCAAGTCGTCGAGGGCGCCCACTGCCGCGCGCAGGTGCGTCGCCGCCGCCGCCGCGTCCACCCCGCCCTCCCGCGCTCCCCAGAATGCCTCGAGCTCCCCGAGCGCTCGCTCCAGCGCCACCCGATGCCGCGCGCGCGTCACGACCGGCTCCACGTCGCCCAGCTCGAGCAGCCGCCCGAACGCCACCTCCGCCAGCCGGCTCTTCAGCAGGTCGAGTCCTTCCCCCGTCACCGCCGAGACGGCGGCGACCGGGGACGGGGGACGAGGGACGGGGAGCAGGTCCGCCTTCGTCCGCACAATGACGACAGGGGCGGTGCATGCCGCGAGAAAGGTCTCGCGTTCGCCCCGGTTCCCCGTCCCCCGTCCCTCATCCCCTGCGTCGCAGAACAGAATCAGGTCCGCCGCTGTCAGATACTTCCGGCTCACCTCGATTCCCAGGCGCTCGATGCGATCCTCGCTCGCCCGCAGGCCCGCCGTGTCCACGAGCCGGAACGGAAATCCCTCGATCACGGCGCCGGCTTCGATGGCGTCGCGGGTCGTGCCCGGAACGTCCGTGACGATCGCCCGCTCGCGGCCCAGAAGCGCGTTGAAGAGCGACGACTTCCCCGCATTGGGGCGACCCGCGATGACGAGCAGCGCCCCCTCCCGCAACCGCTCGCCCTCGGCGGCCGTCCGCAGCAACACGGCGAGCCGGTCGCGCACGGCGCGCCACGCGCCGGCCACGCGCTCCGGCCTCACCGGGCCTTCGTCCTCTTCCGGGAAGTCGATATCGTAGGCGATCAGCGCCTCGAGCTGGAGGATCTCGACGCGCAGCGCCTCCAGCCGCTGCGAGAGCCCGCGATCGAGCTGCTGGAGCGCACGGCGCCGCTGTGCCGGGGAGCCGGCGTCGATCAGATCGCCCGTCGCTTCGGCCTGTAGCAAGTCCAGCTTGCCGTTCAGGAGGGCGCGGCGCGTGAACTCGCCGGGCTGGGCGGGGCGCGCGCCCGCCACGACGAGGGCGGCCACGCACGCGCCGGGAACGAGCAACCCCCCGTGCGTCGTGACCTCGACCAGGTCCTCGCCCGTGAACGAGCGCGGCCCGGGAAAGCACGCCGCCAGGACCTCATCGAGCGGCTCGCCGCTCGCTGGGTGGACGAGCCGCGCCCGCCGCGCCGTGCGGGGCGGCTCGGCGAGGAAGGGGCGGAGACAGCGGGCCGCGACCTCGAACGCCCCCGTGCCGGAAAGGCGGAGCAGCGCCAGCGCGGAACGGCCGGGCGGCGTGGCCAGGGCCACGATGGGGTCGGACAGCACGGTCCCGGTTACGTCGGAGGCTTGCCCTGCTGCCGCAGCCGCCGCCGCGCGATCAGATACTGCTGCGGAATGCTGAAGACGTTCTGCACGGCGTAGTACAGGTTCAGGCCGGAGGCGAAGCGAAACAGGACCAGCGTCATCACGAGCGGCATCGTGTACGCCATCATCCGCGCCTGCGGGTTGGGCGGCACGCCGAGCTGGCCGACCTTGGAGAGCACGAACATTGACAGGCCCATCAGCACGGGGATGATGTAATACGGGTCGTGGCGCGACAGGTCGGGGAGCCACAGGAACGGCACGCCCCGGAATTCGATGGTGTTCGCGAACACAAAGAACAGCGCGAACAACACCGGCATGGGCAGGAGCATCGGCAGGCACCCGCCGAACGGGTTCACTTGATGCTCCTTGTAGATGCGCAGCATCTCTCGCTGCAGCTTCTCCGGCTCGTTCTTGAAACGGTCCTGTGTCTCCTTGATGAGCGGCGCAACCGCCTGCATCCGAATGCTCGACTCCATCGCCTTCTGGTTCAGCGGCCACAGGAGCAGGCGCACGAGCACGCCGAAGATGACGAGCACCCATCCGTAGGGCAGGTTCAGGCGCTCGTGCATCCACAAGAGAACGTTGACGACGAGGATCGACACCGGGTGGATGGCCGGGCGCAGGATGCCGCCGTACGGGTTCGCATCATCGAAGTCGTGGCCGAGGCGCGCCAACCGCCGATGCTCGAGCGGGCCCGCATACAGCTCGTAGCGGAAATCACCCGCTGGTGGGACCGGCAACGTGACGCGCAACGCCGCGCGAGCGGGGGGCCCGCCGTTGCGTGGGCCCCCGACCACTACGCCACCACCAAACCGCGGCTGGTGCTCCTCCACGGCGAGGGCCGCGAGCAGAAAGTACTTCGACTTCACGCCGGCCCACTCGAACGGCCCGTCCAACACCTTCACTTCGCCCGGCTTCACCGACCCGAACGAGGTGCTCTGCGTCTGCGTGGCTTTGGTCACGACGGCGTAGTGTCGTCGGTCGTCCACCGTGTCCGCTTCTACGGACCGCAGGCCCTCGCCCAGGCTCACGACGAGCACCGCTCCCGCGGGACCCAGGCCCGTGACGTGACCCCACACCGCGAAGCGATAGTCGTCGGGCCGGAAGGTGTAGCGCACCTCGATGCGGGCAGCACCCCGCTGCGCGGCGAGCGTCAACGTCGCGCTGTCTCCCGCGGCGCGTACCTCGCGCTCGCTCGGGGTGAAGCTCCAATCCGCGAGCGCCACCGTGTCCGCGCCGAGCACGAGCCACTGGGTGAGCAGGGGCCGGTCAGCCGGGACGAGCTGTACGGGCCGCCCCGAGTCCCCGGGCGCAAATGACTTGTATTCAAGGAGTTGGGCCTCGACGAGCCGCCCACCCAGGGTACTGAAACCAAACCGATATTGCGGACTCGTGACCCACACGGTTTCGGCGGCGGACGATCGGACAGTGGGAATGACGGACGGTGGTGTCGGCACGGCGGTCGGCCCGGGTGCGCTGGGGCGGGCGGCCGCGACGGTGTCCGGCCGTCCCACCGTCCGACTGACCGACCGCTTCTTCGCGGGAAACAGAATGCTCGGCAGCACCGCCACGATGAGCATCAGCACGATGGCCAGGATGACGCGTCGTTCCACGGTTGGGATCCTAGGGCACCGGGTCGTAGCCGCCCGGGTGCAGCGGGTGGCAGCGCAGGATGCGCTTCACCCCGAGCCAGCTCCCTCTCAGCGCCCCGTGGCGCTCGACTGCCTCGAGCGTGTACTGCGAGCAGCTGGGCGTGAAACGACACTGCGTGAACACCAGATGCGACAGCGTCATCTGGTAGGCGCGGATCAGTGCCATCGCCGCGCGACGCGGCCAGCGACGCCAATTCATGTGACGCGGCTCACGCAGGCCGTCAATTCGGCGCGCAGGTCTGCAAAGGAGGCGGCGTACGCGGAGCGTTTCGCTCGCACCACGAGATCAACGGAGGGCAGCTTGCCAAGGAGCTCGCGCCGGAGAATCTCTCGCAGGCGTCGGCGCACCCGATTGCGGGCCACGGCGGTGTGCTGAAAGCGGGGGACGATGACTCCGGTGCGCGGGTGACCCGCGTGGTTGGGGCGCCAGGCGATGTCGGTGTGCATGCTGTGGAGGCGCCGCCCTTCGTCCCAGCAGGCGGCGAGATCCGAGCCGCGCGCGAGCCGCACGCGGCGCGGGAACCGTTCGCCCGTTAGCGGCTCCTGTGCTTCGAGGGGAGGCGCACGGCGAGGCGCTTGCGCCCCTTCTTGCGGCGACGCGAGAGCACGGCGCGGCCCCACACGGTCTTCATGCGCGCTCGGAAACCATGCTTCTTAATGCGCCGCGTGTTGCGCGGACGATACGTCGGACCCATGGAGACCCCTCGTGAGGCCGGGAAACGTACACGCTTGCGGCGGGACGGGTCAAGGTTGACTTTTCCACATGCGGGGCGTAGTTTCGGGCCGCCCTTCTGGACGTCCCACCTTTGTCATTCGTCGATGGAGCAGTCTACTAAAGAAGCCTGGAAGCGCCTGCTCGACGAGGCGCGACGCGAACTTCCCGACGCGACGGTGCGGACCTGGCTCGAACCGGCCGTGCCGATCGCACTCGACGACGGCCGGCTGATCGTGGGGGCACCGGACCAGTTCGCGGTGGAGTGGAACGAGACGAAGCACGGGGACGTGCTGGCGCGCGCCGCCGAGCGCGTGTTCGGTCGTCCCACCGCAGTTGTGTTCCGCGTACAGGAAGACCGCCAGCAGCGCCCACAGATGGACTTCTTCGTGGCGCCGCGGGTCGAGGCGGGAGCGGACAAGTCCGCGATCGCGACGACCCCTCTCAACGAGCGCTACACCTTCCAGACGTTCGTCATCGGCAAGTCGAACGAGCTCGCCGCCGCCGCGGCGCACGCGGTGGCGGAGGCGCCGGGCAAGACCTACAACCCGCTCTTCATCTACGGCGCCACCGGCCTCGGTAAGACGCACTTGATGCAGGCGATCGCTCACACGGTGCTGAAGCGGAACCCGAGCACGCGGTTGCAGTACTTCGGGGCCGAGCAGTTCATCAACGAGGTCATCGAGTCGATCCACGCGCGTACGATGTCGGAATTCCGGCGGCGCTACCGCAACGACGTCGACCTCTTCCTGGTGGACGACGTGCATTTCCTGGAAGGCAAGGAGATGACCCAGGAGGAGTTCTTCCACACCTTCAACGCGCTGTTCGAGGCGCACAAGCAGATCGTGCTCACGTCGGACCGGCCGCCCAAGGAGATCCCCGGGCTCGAGGATCGCCTCATCTCCCGTTTCGAGTGGGGCATGGTCGCCGACATCGGGCACCCGGATCTCGAGCACCGGATCGCCATCCTGCGCAAGAAGGCCGAGCAGGATCACCTCGAGCTCACGATCCCCGACGACGTGCTGCGCTTCATCGCCGAGCACGTGCGGTCGAGCGTGCGCGAGCTGGAGGGCTGCATCATTAAGCTGCTGCTCTTCGCCTCGCTCAAGAACCGCGAGGTGACGATCGAGCTCGCGCGCGAGGCGCTCTCGGACAAGATCCGCCAAGGAGAAGAAGGCGCGAGCTACGTCGGCCATCCGACGCCGAGCATCGACCGCGTGCAGGAGGTCGTCGCGCGGCGGTGGGGAGTCACCCCCGAGGGGCTGCGCTCCAAGGCCCGCACCAAGACCCTCACCGTCCCCCGCCAGGTGGCGATGTACCTCGCCCGCGACATGCTGGGGATGCAGCTCGTGGAGATCGGGCAGGCGTTCGGCGGGCGGGATCACTCCACCGTGATTCACTCGGTCGACAAGGTCGAGCGCCAGATGATCCGGGACCGGACGTTCAAGGAGCGCGTCGAGATGGCGCGCCAGGAGTTGTCCGCATTGTAGCCCACATGCGGATTGGAAATGTGGGCGGCGTGTTGGGTGTAGGGCGCCGGCGTGGAAACGGCGCATTCTTTCCCCATGCCCCACGTCGTACTCACATGAACTGGCGGTGGCAGCGGACCGCGCGGCCTGGAGTTGCGGCCCTCACCCACATATCCCCGCCCTCTACTACTACTACTAGTCTTATCAAGTAGTATAGAGGTAGCTTCTCTTACCCACACCCGAAGAGGCGGGCCGGCCGCATGAAGTTCACGATCACCCGCGAGCAGCTGCAGGAGGGCTTGATGGCGGTGGCGGCAGCGATCCCCGCCAAGACGACGCTGCCGGTCTTGGCCAACGTGCTGGTCGAGGCCGCGAAGCCCGGCCTGCGGCTCTCCGGCACCGACCTGGATATCGCCGTGAGCACGACCGTCCCGGCCGAGGTGGACACGGAAGGAGCCGTGACGCTGCCCGCCAAGAAGCTGGTGGACATCGCGCGAGAGCTCCCGGGCGGTCCCGTCCGCGTCACGGCGGTGGGCGAAGCGCGGGTCTCGCTCGAGTGTGGGCGCGCGAAGTTCAAGCTGCTGGGCCTACCCCGCGAGGAGTTCCCCTCGTTCCCCGCCGTCAAGTTCGACGGAGCCTGGAAGGCGGCCGCGGGCGTCGTGCACAAGCTCGTGGGACACGTGACGTTCGCCGCGTCCACGGAGGAGAGTCGGCCGATCCTGAACGGCGTGCTGTGGGAGTTGCGGGCCGATCGCATGCGCATGGTCGCGACGAACGGCCACCGGCTCGCCAAGATGGACGTGCCGGCTAAGGGCGGCTCGACCGCCGACCTCATCGTGCCGCCCAAGGCGCTCGAGCAGGTGCGCCGGCTGTATCCCGCCGACGCCGAGCTCGAGGTCGCGAAGAGCGACAACCACATCGGCTTCCGGGCGGGCGGCACGCTGGTATTCTCGCGCCTGATCGAAGGACCGTATCCGAATTACGAGCAGGTGATCCCACGCGAGAACGACAAGGCGGTCACGGTGGACAAGGCTGCGATGACCGGGGCGCTGCGCCGTATGAGCGTGGTCGCGAGCGACCAGACGCACAGGATCCGGCTCGCCTTCGCCGGCGGTACCGTGAAGTTCTCCGTGCAAACGCCCGACCTGGGGGAGGCCCAGGACGAGCTCCCGGTCACCTACGAGGGCGAGCCGCTCGAGATCGGGTTCAACGCCATGTACCTGCTCGAGATACTCAAGTACATGCCGACCGACGAGGTTCGCCTCACCTTCAAGGCCCCCGAGCGCGCGGCCACCGTCGAGCCGGTGGGGTGGAATGATCCGGCGAGCTATATGGCGCTGGTGATGCCCTTGCGGCTGGTAGACTGAGGAGCGAGACGCCTGAGGCGTCTCGGCATCTTGGCGTCTACCTAGGCGTCTCGCGTTTTCCTGTGGTGTCAGGCAGGGTATCCGTTGGCGCCGGGATCTCGATCTTGAGCGACTCCGGCGCCGGCACCACCACCTCCGGCACCACCAGCGAATCGATTTCCTCCGCGGCGGGCGGGATGTATACGTCCACCCCATGGTAGCGCGCCAGGATGAGATTGCGGCGCTCGAGCAGCCGGTCGGTCCGGAAGGTGGGATTGGACGTGCGCGGATGCGGTAGCGTGGCGGCGAGGGCGGCCGCCTGCCGCTCGTCGAGGCCCGCGGCGGGGACGCCGAAGTAGGCCCGGCTTGCAGCGTCCGCCCCCCAGATCCCCGGCCCCCACTCCGCCACGTTGAGATACAGCTCGAGGATGCGGTCCTTGGACAGCGCGAGCTCGAGCGACACAGCCGTGACCGCCTCCTTGAGCTTGCGGAGCGGATTGCGCGACGCCGACAGATAGAGGTTCTTCGCGAGCTGCTGGGTGATGGTGCTCGCGCCCCGCAGCCGGTCGCGGTGCCGCCACAGGTCGCCGAGCGTGGTCCGCCATCCGCCGTGCCCGTTCACGCCCAGCGCGTCCGCGATCTCGGCCGGATCGATGCCCCGGTGTGTGCGAAAGCGCGAGTCCTCGCCGATGATCACCATGCGCTGGAGGACCGGGGAGATGTCCTTCAAGGCGGTAGGGCGGAAGGTTGGAAGGGTGGAACGTTCGGCCTCCCGCATCATCGCCGTCTCGCACGGCCAGTGATCGCGCCACCACAGGGGCGGCGGCCACACGCCGACGAGCCACGCGAGCGCTACCGCTGCGAACCCTAGCGCCCAGCGCCCGAGCTTCCTACGTTTCGCGTCCGCCATGGGCACGCTGAATCTCTCCACGCTCCGTCGTCGCCTGCAACAAGCCCTGGGCGACGAATTTACCGTCGGCGCCCTCCTGGGCGAAGGCGGCTTCGCCGCCGTTTTTCGCGTTCACGACGCCGCGCTCAACCGCGACGTGGCGATCAAAGTCCTCGACCTCGGTCTCACACCCTCCCCCGCGCTCGCCGAGCGCTTCGTGCGCGAGGCGCGCACCATCGCTCACCTGGAGCACGCCAACATCGTGCCCATCTACAAGGTGGGCGGTTTCAAGAACGAAGTGCTCTACATCGTCATGCGGTGCGTCGACGGGCCGTCGCTGCGCCAGCTGCTGGAAAAGCAGCGGCGCCTGACGATCGGCGACGCGGCGCGCATCGCGCGGCAGGTCGCCGACGCGCTCGCGTACGCGCACGGGCGCGGCATCGTCCACCGCGACGTCAAGCCCGACAACATCCTCATCGACTCGACGGGCCGCGTCGTCGTTACCGATTTCGGTATCGCCAAGGCGGCCGAGGCGGCGGCCTCGCAGCTCACGACCGAGGGAATGGTAGTCGGGACGCCGCAATACATGAGCCCGGAGCAGTCGACCGGCGAGCGAACGGACGGCCGCTCGGACATCTATTCGCTGGGCGTCGTGCTGTACCAGATGCTCGCGGGGGAGCCGCCCTTCGCCGGAGAATCGGCGCAATCGATCCTCATGAAGCAGGCCACCGCCACCCCGGTCCCGATTACGCGGATGCGGAGCGACGTCTCGCAGCCGCTGGCCGCGGTGCTGGACCGGATGCTCGCCAAGGACCCCGCCGAGCGCTACCAGACGGCTGCAGAGGTGAGCCGGGCGCTGGTGGGCGCGCTTCCGACCGCAGCGCGTGACCGGGTCAAGCTCCGCTACGGCTGGATGTCCACGGCGATCAAGTCCTTGGTGGGTGTCGGAATGGTGGGATGTCTCGTGGTTGTGGCGTTCGTGGCGGGCGCCGGGGTCGTCGCTTGGGCGGTGCTGAGCGGCCCGCCCCGGCTCGATGCCACGGCACCGTTCCCGGACAGCCTCACCGCCGCGCTGCGCCGGCGCGGCGCGCTGCTGCCGCGAGACACGGGGCTGTTCGCGTTCATCCCGGACGGGCCCCAGGATTCAGTCCTGCTGCTTGTCGGGAAGCGCCGGGTCGCCGTGGCGACGCCGCGCGGCGCTCGCACCTATCCGCGGGAGGGCGTAGCCTACGGATTCCACGTACGCTGGGGCGTCGGGCCGCGGTTCGTGCTGGTGTTGCGCGTGGCGGGGGGGCGGCGCGATACGGTCTTTACAAACCTGTCGCCGCGCGGCCTCTACGTGCTGGCCCGGCGGCTGGACCCGCTGTTGCGGGAGGACGGGCGGTCGGGCGCCCGCGGGCGCAGGCGGCTCTAGCGGCGCGGGGTACGCTTGGAGACGCCGTACAGGCTTGCCGCCGCGATCCGGCTCACGTCCCCCGGCGTGCTGGCGATCACCCCGAGCACGTCACGCCCGCCCACGGACAACCCGACCGCGAGTCCAGTGCGTCGGAGGCTGCGGTCAACGTCGAGCCGGGCGAGGACGCTCACCGCGAGCCGGCCGGGCGCGCTCCAGCGCCCGCCCACGGCGTACCCCTCCTGCGTGGTGTCGGTGCTGAACCGCGCGTGCGCCGACAGCGCCGCCCGCGGCCCCAGCGGTCGCCAGCTCAGCCCGAGGATGTAGGTGGTGGTGAGCCGGACCCCGCGGATCGTCGGCTGGCCGATGTTCGTGATGACGGCCGCCGCCGCCAGCGTCGGCTGCAGGGCGTAGGTCAGGCCCAGGTCCCAGCTCGTGCCGCTGGCGGCGCCCCGGTAGAGGCTCGTCGCGATCCCGACCAGGAGCCCGTGGTAGGTTCCCGCGAGGCCGGCCCGGTACGTGTGACCGCGGAGGCCCCCGTCAAACACGTCCCGCTGGTAGCCGAAGGAGAGGCCCCGAGAGTTGAATCCCAACGAGAGCTGGCGCAGGCGGCCTGCCGCCCCGGGGTCGCCGACCGTGACGTCGGCGTTCACGGACGCTTCGAGCCCGCGCGCCAGGCCGGCCGGATTCACCCACAGGGCGCGCGCGTCGGCGAGGTCGCTCGGATGGAGGTAGGCGGTGGCCCGGTTGGGCGCGACCTGCGCCGACCCGCCCGCGGCGAGGAGGACGAGCAAGCCGACCTGTCCGCCTGTCCGCCTGACCCCCCGACCGCGCTCCACTACGGCCGCACCGCCACCGACGACCGGGTGACCTGGATGACAGGGATGCCGAGTCCCTGGACAGGGAAGCTCACCGTCAGGCTCGACGAGTCACGCGACTCGCCGCCCAGGTAGCGGCCGTCCGCCGCGACGTAGGCCACTCCGCTGACGCTGCCCGTGCCCCCCAGCTCGAACGGCTGGCCGCCGCCGTCCCCCGACCCCTGGATCGTGTAGCTCGCCCCGATGTCGAGGCGCAGGCTGTGGACGCCGCCGCGATCTTCCCACGCCGCGGCGGCGCTATGGGCGATGGTTCGGCGGGTGACGAGCGCCCCGCCTCCGTGCTGCGTTCCAGCCAGGGTATCCGTCCAATCTGCCCCGAGCTTCAGGCCCTCGGCCGGAAGGCGCGGCAGGAAGTCGCGGAAGTTGCCGAGCAGCTGAATGAGGGATTGGGCGAGCGCCGTGTCGGAGGCCGCCGGGTTGCGGAATTCCCCGCGCCCGTCGAGGCGGCCGTCGAACACGAGCCGGCGCGCGCGGGTCATGCTCACGGCGACGACGGCCGGCGTACCGGAGTCCGCGACGACCGAGTCCACCGTGAAGCTGGCGCGATACCCGAGGCTGTCGCTCGGGCCCGTGATCAGGAGGACGACGAAGATCTGGGCGCCGAGGTCCTGCGACTGCGGCTGGCCGCCCAGCGCCTGCTGTATGTGCAGTCGCCGGTGGACCACGTAGCGCAGGACGCTCGGACCGTAACGCACCGGCGCGGGCGCGCGTGGCCCCGCGGTGCGGGTGGTCGCCGGGGTGGGGGCTGTGGGGGTGGAGGTCGGGGTGGCGGCATGGCCGCCGGAGGCACAGGCGGCCGCCAACGCGGCCCCCAAGCTCCGCAGACCGCGGGTCATCGCGACCGTCCTCACGCTCCCTTGCGGTCGCTCTTGGTGCGCCCGAAGATGGCGACCATTTCCTGTCCCTCGCTCGAGACACGCAGCAGCTTCCAGCCGCGCTTGCGCATGTCGGCGCGCCAGCCGATGAGCTTCTCCCATTCCTGGGACGTGGTCCGGAAGACGCGCAGGTCGGCGACCGCCTCCCAGTGCGGAGGGTACGGTTTGGCCGTCATGGGGAGCGGAGACGGTAGGGCCATAAGCCGAGTTCTGTATGCCCGCTGATGAGGGGCAGATGGTCATCTCTCTGGGATGGCTGTCGCCAGCCACCTCATGCGGCCTACCCGCAGCTCAGACGACCCGGGCCGGGTCTCGCTGCTTACTTGGCCTTGCTCCGACCGGGGGTTGCCGTGCCGCGCCTGTTGCCAGGCGCGCGGTGGGCTCTTACCCCACCTTTTCACCCTTACCCTTTGGAGAAAAGGGCGGTCTGTTTTCTGTGGCCCTTTCCGTCGCCTTGCGGCGCCCAGGCGTTACCTGGCAGTCTGCCCTACGGAGCTCGGACTTTCCTCGGCGCGCCCGTCCAGCCGGCGCACCGCGACCATCGCACCCTACCGCCTCCCGCGGGGAAAGCTACTGACCGGGAGAGGGCGGGGGCAAGCCTAGCCCCGTTCCGACACCTGACGCGTCAGTCCTCTCCGAGACGGCGCGGGACCAGTCGGAACGGGGCTAGCGCATCAGGCGCCTCAGCAGGCGCGCCAGGCTGTCAGCGGGGAGTCGCCCGCCGGGGGGCCGCGGGCCCCCGCCCGGAGGCATCGCCGCGTCGGCGTCGAGCCAGAAGCCGTCGTTTTCCTTGAACAGCGCTTGGCGCAGCCCGGCCGAATCCCGCGTCGCGAGGATCGCTGGCGCGAGCTCGGTGGCGTGCACGGCGTTGATGCCTCGCGACCGGTACAGCCCGAGCAACTCGCGCGTGGAGAGCTCGGGCGTGAACAGCAGCAGGGGGCGATCCGGCATCGCGAAGCCGCGCAGCAGGCCGAGCGAGAACCAGTCGGCGGGCGCGTGGCTGAAACGAAACGCGAAGTAGAGGTCTCGCCGTAGCTTGAGCACGCGGTCCCGCAGCGCAGCGCCGCGCTCGGCGACCTGGTCCTCGAGCGCCTGGTAGTACTGCGCCAACAAGCCTGCCTCGCGCAGCGTGCCGTAGCGCTCACTCACCGGCACAGAGTCGAACGACCCCTGCCGGCCGAGCCGGGCCATCGTGGGCCGCCAGGCCGCATCGCAGAATTCCTGGCCCATCGTGTAGTCGGCGCCGGCGCGCGCGTCGTGCCACTGGTCCAGCGCCAGCGCGATCACGAGGGCGCGCTGCTCGGCGGCGAGCCGGGCGAGCGCTCCGTAGGCGGTCGAGAAGATGTCCTTCCAGAGGAGCGAATCGAGCGCGCACCACGTCGCGATCCCTTCGCCGCGTGCGCCGCGCGACGAATCAGCCAGCGGGATGCGGGCGTCGCGGGGGTCGAAGGCGGGGATCCACGCGACGCTGGTGGGCTGGAGGCGTGTCACGGCATCGCTCCAGGCCCGCCGCAGCAGATCACGCTCGTCGCGGCGCGCGCGCACCGTGTCGCTGGCCCAGGGGTCCGCGTCGCCCGCGAGCAGGTTCAGCCCGCCGACGTCGAGGAAGCTCACGAGCGAGTCGAACGCGGCAGCGGGTCGCGGTACGCCGCGCCCGTCACGAGACGCGAGCAGCGGGCTCCACAGCGTCCGCAGGCCCTGCAGCCAGGCGGGCGAGCCGGGGGGGCGTGCGAGGGCGACCGGCTGGAGGGGCAGCGGCGTGACGGTGACCCCTTCGGGCGGCGCGAGTCGTGGAGGCTGCCACTCGAGCGGCCCGGGCGCGGGGGTGAGCGCGAGCGGGACGCCGTGCGCGGCCGCCGGCACGTGCGCCCACTCGGCGGGGCGCCGCGTCCAGCGCGCCAGGCCCATCAGGAAATCGCGCGTGCGCTTGCTGGCGTCGCGCTGGAGCGGTGGCATCGTCGTGGCGCGGTACTGGGGCCCGAGCGCGCCCAGCGCGTGCCGGCTGATCACGACCACGAGCCCCTCCCCCACGCGCACGGCGGCCACCGTCGCCGCCCCGGCGCGCGCCGCGGGGCCCGTCGGCGTCCGGACGAAGGCTTGGCGGCTCGCCGTCGCGAGCACGGCGCCCCGGTCGCGCGCGAGGATCACGTGGTTCCGGTCGAGCGGGAAGGGGTCGAACGCCGAACCGAGGGGCTCGTCGCCCACGCGGCGCGCCTCGGCCCAGGGCTGCGCGAGCGCGACTGCCGGCCGGCGGGTCGCGGTGTCCTCCAGGACGCGGTCACCGATCGCAAGTCCCGCACCGAGGGACTCGAGCCAGCGGTTCGCGATCCAGCGGTCGAGGTACCCCTCCCCGTCGCCCGCATACCCCAGCACCACGACACCGCCGCGCCCCAGCCACTCGTTCAGGATCGCAAGGTCGCCCGCCGAGAGACCGTCCGAGGGACCCTCGGGCTCGCGCCCGCCGAGCACGATCACCGTGCGGTAGCGCTCCAGGTCCTGGCGCGTGAGATGGGGATAGAAGCGGCGATACTCGACCCTGTAGCCGAGGTCATGCCAGGGGCGGGCGGTGCTCTGCAGGACGACCGGGTCCGAAAGCGCCGGGTCGAGGAGGAGCAGGCGCTGCGGCTGACAGGCGGCGAGCAGCAGCAGGATGGTCGGACGGAGTGCGCTCACAGGGCGTCCTTCGGGCCGCTTGACGATGCCGGAACCGGGCTACAGCCTCAAGCCTAACAGGAGGCAACCATGACTATGTACCGCCGGACCCGCCTCGCAATCGCCACGGCGCTATGTCTCGGCCTGTGGGCCGACTTGGCCGCGGCCCAGGACACCACCACAGCCACACTCCTCAAGGTCCTGGGCGAAGCCGTGGACGGATACCGCACGGGCCAGCCCGTGTACGTGGTCGCGGCGTTCCGGTCCCCCTATCCGGTGTACGGGGTCTTCTCGACCAGGGACTCGGCTTCGAGCGCGCTACCCCGGGCGGGCAGAGGCTACAGCGTGTTCGGCCCGTACGTCGCTCCTCCGGACGGTCCGGGCGAGGTCCGCTACGCGCTGAGCGCTTGTCCCCATTACTGGCCCACGGTCTACAAGTGTCCGACGCGCTCCTTCGCGGTCGGCGCTTCGCGGGTGGATTCCGTCCGCGTGACGGTGTTCGTGAGATCGGGTCCACCTCAGTCCACCACGTATCCGAGAGCCGAAGTGGACGCTCTCTTCTTCACCCTGAGCGCCATAGACAAGTTCGTCATCCCCTATTACCAGCGCTTGTTGGGCGCCGCCTCCGCCGACTCGCTGCGCAAGGGGTTTGTACAGGGATTCTACGCGGGGGGGCGTTCGGGCTACGAGAGGTAGCCCTCAGGGCTCGAGCCCGACCAGGGCCCTGAACCGTGAATCGGAGCGTAGCGGCCGGAACCAGGGGCTCTGGCCGATCGATTCGCGGGACTGGGGCCTCCACCGGAGGTAGCCGGTCAACAAGCGGAGCGCTTCGTCTCGTTCCCCGAGTAACAGCCGCACGTAGGCCTCCTCGTCGGCGATCTGCGCCGCGAGACTGTCGTCCTGCGCGCCCCTGCGGGCTCGCAGCAGCACGGCTCTCGCGCTGTCGGCGAGGCCGGTGCGGGCGACGACCGCAGCCACCATCAAGCGCCGGTCCAGCCACGGCACCGTGGTCGGGCCCCCGCTGTCCATCGTTTCGGCATTTGTGAGCAGGCGCCAGGCAGTCGCGATCTGGTGCTCGCCCTTTGCCGACCAGCCCAGGATGCGGAGCTCGCAGTCGACGAAGTTGGGATCGCGCGGAAAGCGCTGGATGCCCTGCTGGCACCAGTCGTGCGCCTCGTCGAAGCGCTCGCGGAGCAGCATGGCGAAGTAGAGGTCCGCTATCACGGTCGCCGCGTCGCTCAGATAGGCGTCGGCGTCCAAGGCGCGGCGCGCCGACTGCTCGGCCTCCGTGAACCGGCCGGTGCTGTAGTACATCTCGGCCAGCGCGTACCACGCCCGGGCGACGGTGGGGTCGCTCACGACCGCGGCCCGGAGATCCCGCTCGGCGGCCGCCAGGGTATCGGGCGCTGCGAGCGGAGCGTTTCTCCATACCTCGTAGCGGAGTGTCCCGCGCAGCGCCAGAGCCTGGGGGTCGCCCGGCTTGTGCGCGAGCGCTTGTTGGGCGAAGCCCATGCCGCGGGCAACCCAGTCGGCGAAGGCCCGCGCGGGCCGAGCCGGCGACACGCTGGCGCCCGCCGGCCTCGCCATCAGCGTCAACCGCCCCTGGGTCAGCGTGTACCAGCCCCGCGCGATGATCGGGAGGATCCATCGCTGATCGATGACCTGCGCCCGCGCCAGCAAGGAGTCGGCGGCCCACACTGCGTCGGCTCCTGCCCGGACGTCGCCGGCTTGCATCAGGGTCCGGGCGTCTTCCCAGAGCGCTTGCGCCCGCTGGTAGAGCTCCCACGCGGCGACGCTGTTCGTGCTCGCCCGCTGCGCGCGCAACTGGATGGACTGGCCGAGCCGCTCCCGCAGGAAGCTGGCGATCTTCTCTGCAACGCTATCGCGCAGGCCCAAGAGATCCGCGCCGGGTCGTTGGAAGGTCTGGCTTTGGAGTTGCTGCCCGCTCTCTGCGTCGATCAACCTCACGGCGACGCGCAGCCGCGCCCGCGAGCCGGTGACGCTGCCGGCCACGACTGTTCCCACCTTGAGTTGACGAGCGATGCTGTCCAACGGCACGGCCCGGTCTCGGAACGGTCTCGCACCATTGGCCGAGATCACGTGCAGGGCCTGCACCTGGCCCAGTCGGTCGATGAGGTCTTCGGTGAGGCCGTTGGCTACGGGGCCGAGGGTGCGGTGGTCGCTCAGGTCGTCGAAGTAGAGGACCGCGACGTGCGTAGGATTCAGCGCCCCGGTGGCGGCGATCGCCGGGGGTCCGCGCCGCGCCCAAGCCCACCACCCGGCCGCGGCGACGAGCACGACGGCGACGCCAAGCAGCGCCCGTGGCCGCGGGCGCATCGGCCGGTGGCCTGCGCCGGACTTCCGTGCCTGCGCCAGCGCCGCGCCGAATTCGTGGGCGCTCCCGAAGCGGTCGGTCGGGGCCGCGGCGAGCGCCCGGTCCAGCACCTGCTGCACCGCGACCGACATCGTGGGACGCCGGGCGTGGAGCGAGCTCTTCGCCGCCCGGCGCTCCTCGGCCCGCCCCGGCGGTAGCCGTCCCGTGAGCATCTCGTGAAGCACGCAGCCGAGGCTGAAGATGTCGCTCCGGCCGTCGAGCTCTTGCTCGCCACTCGCTTGTTCGGGGCTCATGTACCCCGGGGTGCCCACGCTGATGCCGGTGCTGGTCACCCGCGCCCCGCCGGCGGCGCTGACCGCGCGTGCGATCCCGAAATCCGCAACCACAGCGTGCTGCTCGACGAGGAGAATGTTCTCGGGTTTGATGTCACGGTGCACGAACCCCTGGCCGTGGGCGTAGCCCAGAGCGTCCGCCACTTCCACCGCGATCCGCACCGCCTCGTCGAGCGGGAGCAACTCCTCCCGCAACAGCCGGTTGCGCAGCGATTCACCGGCGACGTACGGCATGACGTAGTAGAGCGAGCCGGCCGCCTCACCCGAGTCGTGGAGCGGCAGGATGTGGGGATGGGTCAGGTGAGCCACGATCTCGATCTCACGCAGGAACCGGTCGGGCCCCAAGGCAGCCGCCAGCTCCGGCCGCAGGATCTTCACCGCCACGGGTCGGTGGTGCTTGAGATCCTGGGCCAGCAACACGGTCGCCATGCCTCCGCGGCCGAGCTCGCGCTCGATGACGTAGCGCTCGGCGACCGCTGCCTTGAACCGCTCGAGGGGGTCGTTCACCGACTGCTGTGCTTCATTACTCCGCCGCGGCGAATGCCTGGATCGCCTCACGCATCTCCCGCGCGTCCTGCCACCGCTCGTCGCGCGCCTTGGCGAGCGCACGGGCGATCGCGGCGGCGAGCGGCCGAGGCACGTCCGGCCGCACCCTGAGGAGGTCGGGAGCCGGCTGGTGCTGCTGCATGTCGAGCACCGCCGCCGCGCTGGGCGACGAGAAGGGGGGCCGGCCGGCGAGCGACTCGAACAGCACCACGCCAAGCGAATACACGTCGGTGCGCCCGTCCACGTCCGGCGCGCCCGCCGCCTGCTCCGGGCTCATGTACTCCTCGGTCCCCACGACGAAGCCGCTGCGCGTCACGCGGTCCTCCCCCGAGTGCGCGATGGCGCGCGCGATCCCGAGGTCGACCAGCACGGCGCCCTGCGGCGAGAGCACGATGTTGTCGGGCTTGATGTCCCGGTGGGCGATGCCGTGCTCGTGGGCGTGAGCCAGGGCGTCCAGCACCTCGCACCCGATCCGCGTCGTGCGGCCGGCGGAGAGGCGGTGCTCGCGTCGCAATAGCTGCCGCAGCGTATCTCCCGGGACGTAGGGCATCACGAACCACAGGAGGTAGTCCGTCTGCCCGCTGTCGATCAGCTTGGCGATGTGCGGGTGATCGAGCTGCGTGGCGTAGCGGATCTCGCGCAGGAACCGGTCGGCGGCAACCGACACGGCGAGCTCGGGGTGGAGCACCTTGATGGCGACCTGGTGACCGCTCGGGTCGTGGGCGCCGAAGATGGACGCGTTGCCGCCCCGGCCGACCGCCGTGATCACCGTGTAGCGGTCGCCCAATGCCTGCCGCACGCGCTCGATCAGCTCTCGCCCGGGCACCGGCGCACACCCTCGCGTCCACCGCCCGTCGGCCGTTTCCCTGGAGCCGCGCGGGCGGAAACGCTAACAATAGGGTCCGGGACGGGAGGCGGCCAGACGGCGGGGGCGTCGATCACGCTGGACCGCCCCTCAGCGCTCACCGCTCGCCGGGCGTGCCGCGCCCCATCATCTTATCCACTGGATGGACTGTTATCTCGTGCAGCACGGCGAGGCGAAGCCGGAGCAGGAGGACCCCGCTCGCCCGCTCACCGACCGAGGCCGGCGCGAGGTCGAGCGGGTGGCGCAGGCGGCGCAGCGCTCGGAGGTCGCTGTCGCCGCGATCGTCCATTCGGGAAAGCTGCGGGCGCAGCAGACGGCGGACCTGCTCGCGGCAGCGCTCTCCCCGGTGGGCGGCGTACGCGCGGTCGCAGGCCTCGCGCCCCTGGACGATCCCGCCGCTGCTCGCGAGCTCCTCGACCAGGCGGCCGCGCCAAGGATGATCGTGGGACACCTCCCGCACCTGAGCCGGCTCACCTCACTCCTCCTCGTCGGTGATCCGACTCGGGAGATCGTGTCCTTCCGCATGGGCGCCATCGTGTGCCTGACCCGGGAGGAGGAGCGCTGGCGCCTCAAGTGGATCCTGACCCCGGACTTCGTTCCGTGAGCCACCTCTACCGCCCTCTACCGCCTTCTACCGCCCTCTACCGCCCATGAAGCAGATCGACGCCATCCAGGGCGACATCACCCAGCAGCGGTTGGACGCGGTCGTCAACGCCGCGAACACGACGCTGTTGGGCGGTGGGGGGGTGGACGGGGCGATTCACCGCGCCGCGGGCCCCGAGCTGCTGGAGGAGTGCCGGCAGCTCGGCGGCTGTCCTACCGGCGAGGCGCGAATCACCAAGGGCTACCGGCTGCCGGCGCAGTACGTGATTCACACGGTGGGCCCTGTGTGGAGCGGGGGGAAGCGCCGGGAGCCCGACCTGCTGCGCGCCTGCTACGTCAACTCAGTGAAGCTCGCGAATGCGCACGGCATCAAGTCGGTCGCGTTCCCGTCGATCAGCACGGGCGCCTATCGCTATCCCATCGCGCAGGCGGCGAGGATCGCGGTGGACACTGTGCGAGAGGAATTGAGTCAACCGTCGTCGGTGGATCTCGTGCAGTTCGTGTGCTTCAGCGCGGCGGATCTGGAGGTCTATCGAGCGATTTTGGGGGAGCGGGGAGCAGGGAGCGGTACCTGAGGTGCAGGCCGAATCTCACGGTTGGGGCGGCGACCCCACCCGGCCCAGCCCGGCGCGCGCCGCCTCGATGTACACGCGCAGCGTCGTGTCTCCCCCGGCGCCCACCGAGAGAATGAACCGATAGGCGGTCACCGCGCTCGCCCGGTCGCCGCGCGCCTCGGCGAGACGTCCCTGCTCCAATACCTTCGAGAGGACGCCCGCGTTGCGCGAGGTCAGCCCGGGATCGCGGGCCAACTGGGCGCCGAACCGCGCGAACAGGTAGGCGCCGGCGAACGCGAGGACGAGGACGGCCGCCGTGAGCAGCAGCGCGATGCGCCGCCCGCGCCGCGGCGTTCCGCGCCCCGCTAGCGGACCGTGAACGTCAGGCTCGCCCAAAAGCTCTCCCACTGGAACGGTCGATCATGCGCTTCGCGCATGTGGATCGTCCGCACGTACCAGAGACCGGCGCGCGTCACGGCCACGCGCGCACGCCCGGCGGCGTCCGTGACGGTGGTAACCGCGTGCGTCGAGTCGGCTTGGCCGTCCCAGCCGGCGTTCACCGTGAGCCGCGGCATGGCGCGGCCTTCGAACCGCACCTCGACCGGGAGCGTGTCCCCGGACTCGAGCGCGCCTGGGTCGGCGAGCGGCACGATCTCGAAGCGATGCCCCACCGCCTGCAGTCCGGCCGAGCCCGGGCCCGGGCGCCGCAGCAGCGCTTTGGCCCACTTCTGGTAGCGCTCCACCGACGGCCGCTCGAGCTCGCCGCGGGCCTGCCGCAGCGCGTGAATCTGTGGCAGCCCGTCCTCGAGCAGGTAGTCGTTGAACTGCTCGGCGGTGAGGTCGATGCGCCGGGGATGCAGCGCGACCGCGACCCAGAAGGTCCCGCCGATCGCCGGGTCGGCCCTGAGCACGAGCGCCGAGTCGCGGATGCCGACGACCGCGAGCGCCTCGCGCCCCGCGGCGCTCACGGCGACGGCCTCGGCGAGGCGGGACGGCGCGACGGCGTTGGTGCTCACCGGGAAGCGGGAGCCGGTGCGCGCTTCGATAGCTGCGCCCACCGGCACGAGCCAGAAGTCGTGCGCCGCGGCGAACGGGGCGCCGAGCGCGACCGCGACGATCGGTACCAGAAACCGCTTCATCGTGGGCCTTTCTGTTGCCGTGGAATCCGCAGGTTGACGCAGGGTTGAACCCCCGGCTGATAGTTCACCGAAGCGCAGCGACCGGCGCTGCGATAGCCTTGAACGGGGGTTGATCTGCCGGCGCTATGCTCCCGGCGCATGGTGACCGTGTGCACCGTCCTCCCCCCGACCGAGCGCCCCCGCGTCGACGCCGTGGGTGATGGCTGCTTCGCGACGCTGCACGCGGACTCGTTCCGCGACGTGCTGCGGGCCGCCCGGACGCGGCGCGTGGACGCGCTCGTGATCTCGGTGCATCGCTGCGACGGCGACGCGCTGCCTGCGGTGGCGCGCTTCGTGCGCGAGTTCCCGGCGATCCCCGCGGTCGCGCTCGTCTCGCGGCACGACGGCACGGCGACTGAGACGCTGCTGCGCCTGGGTGCGACCGGCGTGCGCACGGCGGTCGACTGCACCGAGCCCGGGGGCTGGCGGCGCCTGCGGGAGCTGGTCGCCCATCCCGCCTCACCGGTGGCCGCGCGCCTCCTCGGCCGGCTGGTGCCGGCGCTGGAGGGCGTACCGCACGACACGCGGATCTTCTTCGAGGTGCTCGCGCGGCTCGCCCCCGTCCTCACCACCGTTCGTCGCCTCGCCCGGCACCTGCAGATGCGGCCCAGCACGCTCATGTCGCGCTTCTACCGCGGCGGGCTGCCTTCGCCCAAGAGCTACCTCGCCGGGATGCGTCTGCTCCACGCCGCCTATCTGCTCCAGAACCCCGGCCTCTCGGTGTCGGACGTGGCCTACCGGCTCGACTACTCTTCGCCCCAGAGCTTCGGCCGGCACCTGAGGGCGATGCTTGGCGTCACCGCCGGCGAGTTCCGGCGCCGTTTTCCTTTCGACGTGTCGCTGGAGCGCTACGTCGACCTGCTCGTCACCCCGTACCGGGAGGCCCTGCGCGCGTTTCACCCCTTGAATGCGGGGATGTGGGACCAGGGCACCCACGCCGCTCGCGCCTCCTGGGCGGGGTGATCAGTCCGCCGCGGCGCGGGCGACGGCGTGCTCCGTCGTGTCGCGCTCGCGCCGCAGCACCGAGAAGCGCGCGATGCTCGTCCGCAGCCGGTCGGCGAGCTGCGCCAGCTGCTGGGAGGTCGCCGTCAGGTCTCCCATCGACGTGATCTGGGCCTGCGTCGCGGTGGCGGCGCCGTCGGCGCTCTCGGCAGATGCGCTCGAGATCGCGGCCACCTGCTGCAGCGACTGCGCCAGCTCGGCGAGGCGCTGCGCCTGGCCGCGTGACACGTCCGCCGTCGCGTTGACGAGATCGCCCATCAACTCGATGCCCTGGTGCAGCTCCTGGAGGGCGCCGTCCGCCTCGGCGGCGACCGCGCCGATGTCCCGCACCTTGGCTTCCCCCGACTGCATCGCCCGCGCTGCGGCGTCGATCCCGGCCCGCAGATCGGACACGAGCTCGGCGACCTCCCGCGCCGACCGCCCCGCCTCCGCGGCGAGCGCTCGCACTTCGTCCGCCACCACCGCGAATCCCTCACCGTGCTCCTCCGCGCGGGCGGCCTCGATTGCGGCGTTGAGCGCGAGCAGGTGAGTCTGGCGGGCGATGCGGGCGATGGTTTGCGCGAACACGCCGATCCGCTCGGACATCCCCGACAGACCCGCGACGGTCGCGGCGGTGGCGCGCACCTCCTCGCCCACCGCGCGCAGCGTCTGGCTGGCTCGCGCCACCCGATCGCGGCCGCGCTCGGCGGCGGCGACGAGCCGCCCCGCGTCCGCCTGCATCAGCTCCGCCCGCACGCGCAGCGATTCTGCTTGGTCCGCCGCCTTCGCGCTCTCGCCCCGGGCCCCGTCTGCGAGCGCCCGCTGACTCGCGAGATCGGTCGCGAGGCGGTGCGCGGTGTGCGTCACCGACTCGGAGGTCGCGTGCAGCTGCTCTGCCGAGGCGGCGAGCTCCTCGGCGAACGCCGCCACTTCATCCGCTTCGCGCTGCACGGTGGAGATCGTCGCCCCGATCTCCTCGAGCATCCGGTTGAAGCTCTTCTCGAGGAAGCCCAACTCATCGGACTCGCCGGCCGGGGCGCGCACGGCGAGGAACCCCTGCTCCGCCTCTCCCATCACCGAGCGCGCGTCGCGAATGCGCTGAATCAGGGTCGCCGGAATCTCCTTCAACGCCATCGCGATCAGCGCGAACAGAGCGGTTTCGAGAGCGGGTCCGGGCGACAGTGCCGGCGGGCCGCCGTACAACGCGTGGTGCAGCTCGACGGCGAGGAGATAGGCCGGCGCGGTCATCAAGACGAGGAAGTTGCCGACGGTGCGGCCCTGGTCGAAGGCGTAGGGCAGCACGGCGATCAGGAAGGCCGCCACGAAGCCCCCGGGCCCGAACCACACGATCACCACCGCCACGAGCAGCAGGTCCAGCAGCGCCAGCGCGTAGATGAACCACCACCGGTACCAACCGCGCTCATTGATCATGCCGACGAGCGCATTGAGGACCGCCGCCCCCCCCGCCATGAGCACCATGGTGGCAGGGCGGGTCTTTACGACCCCGTAGGCCCAGCCGAGCAGCCCCATGACGAAGCCGCCCCCGACCATCCACCAGCGCCGCCGCAGGCTGCGCGCGAAGGTCTCGAGGTCCTTGAGGCGCTGCTCCAGCCCCTGGGCTTCGTCCTTCCAGCCGCGCAGCCGGAAGGCGAGAGAGCCCTGGGCGGGGGTGACGTCGGTCACGTGAGGCCGAGCTCCGTGACCCGGACCAGCACCTCGACGGCGTACCCCGCGCTGTCCAGGGCGGTGCGCCCCCCCTCCTCTCGATCCACTACGGCCAGCACGCCCAGCACGCGGCCCCCCTCGCTCTCGACCGCCCGGATCGCCTGTTCGGCGGACCCGCCCGTGGTGATGACGTCCTCCACTACGACGACGGCAGCGCCCGCAGCGAAGCAGCCCTCGATGCGCCGCGCCGCACCGTGGGCCTTGGGCTGCTTGCGCACCGTGAAGGCGTCCACCGTGCGACCACCAGCGCGCGCGGCGGCGGCGATGGCGTAGGCGACGGGGTCGGCGCCGAGCGTCAGCCCGCCCACGAAACGGGGCTCCCACCCGCGCGCCGCGAACCGCTCCAGCGCCAGGGGGCCGACGAGGGCGAGTCCTTCTCCGGACATGGTCGTGCGGCGGGCGTCGATATAGAACGAGGACCGCTTTCCCGAGGCGAGGACGAAGTCCCCGCGCTCGACGGAGCGCTCGCGGAGCAAGTCGCGCAGGCGCTGCTGCAGGGAGCCAGTCTTGGTCTGCACTAGTAGTTGTCCTTACTACTACGAGTCACGACCGACGACCCGTCTGAGCGCGTCCAGGAGGCCGCGGCGCCGGGGCTCGGGCTGCGCGGCGAGCGCCGCCTGTACCTCGGCGGCGAACGCCAGGACCGTGGGCTGGCGCTCGGCCGGCGAGCGGGCGAGCCCGCGCATCACGGCGGCTTCGAGCGCGGCGGGGAGCTTGTGGCCGGGGGCGGCTTGGCTGAGCGGCTTGGCAGGCTGGGTGAGGAGCTGCTGGAACAGCTCCCGCGGTGTGCGCCCGGAGTACGGGTGCTGCCCGGTGAGCAGATAGTACGTGATCGTGGCGAGGCTATAGGTGTCGGCGCGCCCGTCCACCAGCTCCCCCGACAGCGCTTCGGGTGCCACGTACTGCAGCGTGCCCACGAAGAAGCCCGTCCGCGTGAGCCGCTCCTCCGGCGGCAGGTCCGCGTCGCGTGCGATCCCGAAGTCGAGCAGCTTCACGCTCTCGGTTTCGGGGTCGTACATGATGTTCTCGGGCTTGAGGTCGCGATGAATGATCCCCGCGCGGTGGGCCGCGTCCAGCGCCGCGGCGAGCTGGCCGACGAAGCGCGCGACCATGGCGGGAGCGAGCGGTCCGTTGCGGTGTAGCAAGTCCGCGAGCGATTGCCCCTCGGCCCACTCGAGGGCGAGGTAGTACAGCCCATCCGCCTCGCCGTAGTCGTAGGTGCGGACCACCCCCGGGTGCTGGACGCGCGAACCGTACCCCGCTTCGCGCAGGAAGCGCTTCACGGCAGTGGGGTCGCTCGCAAGCCGCGAGCGTAATACCTTGAACGCACAGGCACCGCGCTCGGGGTGCTCGGCGCGGTAGACATCCGCCGTGCCTCCCTCGCCGACGCGCTCGAGGAGGCGATAGCCGGCGATGGTGCGGCCGGCCAGGGTCTCGCTGGCCATGGGGACGCGCGAAACTAACGCCCGGATTTGAGGTTCAGCAAGTGAGACGACTCGCCGCCATCGCGACCGCGCTCCTCGGGTGTGGGGTCGCCGCGTGTGGACCCTCGCCGCGAGGCGGCGCGCCGCCGTCGCCGCAACCCGGCAGCACGGCGCCCAAGCTGTTCGACCCCGTGGGCCTGTACCGCGCCATGGGCCTGCTCGTGGCGGGCCCGCCCCTGCCGTTTGTCGCCTCGTTACGCTACCTCGCCGACGCATCGCCCGACTCCACACTCGCCGTCTTCGGGCTGTCGCTCGCCAACCACGCCTTGAGCTTCCGGCGCGACGGCGGCGAGTTCGTCGCCCAGTACCACGTCGAGGTGACATTCCGCACGGACACCACGCCGTTGCGCCAAGTCGCGAGCGACGAGGCGGTGCGGGTGCGGACCTTCCAGGAGACGCTGCGCGCGGACGAAAGCGTCATCTTCCAGCAGTTCGTGGGCGTGCCCCCTGGTGTCTATCACCTCAGCGTGCTGGTCCGAGATCGCAGCGGCGCGGCGCTGTCGCGGACGGAGGCCCTGGACACGGTCCCACGCCTTGGCGGGCGCGGCATCGCCACGCCGATCCCCATCTACACGGGCACGGGACGCACCATGCTCACCGCCCTGCCCAAGTTCCTGGTGAATCCCCGCGGGACGCTGCCGTACGGCGCCGATTCGGCGCGCTTCTACGTGGAGGCGTACGGCCTGCCCCCAGCCACACGCGCCGCCGTGCAGGTGCTGGACAAGAGCGGCACGGAGGTGTGGCGCGACACCACCACCTTCGCGGGCGACGCCCAGCTCGCCGTCGCGCGCATTGTGGTGCGGCCGAGTGACCTGCCGGTGGGCGAGGGTCAGCTCGTGCTCCGCACCGTGGCGAGCGCCGCGCTTGAGGTCCGCGCGCCCATCGTCGTGAGCTTCTCGGATCAGTGGGCGCTCACGAGCTTCGAGACGATGGTGAGCCTGCTGCGCTACTTCGAGCGCCAGGACTGGGTGACCAAGCTGCGCCAGGCGAGCCCCGACCAGCGAGCCGTGGTGTGGCGCGAATTCTTCAAGGCGACGGACCCCGTACCCATCACCCCGGAGAACGAGGCGCTCGACGAGTATTTCCGGCGCGTCCAGGTCGCGAACGAGCGGTTCCAGGAGGCCGGCGAGGCGGGCTGGCTGACCGATCGTGGAGAAGTGTACATCTCGCTGGGCGAGCCGGACGAGATCTACGACTTCAGCACGGACGTCGCGCGCACGGGCGCGCGCGCGATCCGCTGGACGTACAACAGCCTCCGCATCAGCCTCTTCTTCCAGGATCAGGCGGGCTTCGGCCGCTACCGTCTGACGCCCTTGTCGCGGGCGGAATTTCAGCGGGTGCTCGCGCGCGTGCGGCGGTCGTAGTGAGCCGGGCCTCGGCGTGGTGCGTCCTCCTGGCCGCCGTTCCCAGGCTGGCCGGAGCCCAGGAGGTGCACACGGTGGGCGAGCGCGCCGAGTCCCTGCGCGCGGCGGGCCGCCCGTGGCATGCGGCGGAGAGCCTGCTCGCGGCTGCGGCGCGCGAGTCGAGACCGAATGCCACCTTCGTCGTGGAGGGCGCTAAGGCCGAGTTGCGCGCGCGCCGCTACGATCGGGCGAAGAGCCTGCTCGCGGGGCAGCCGTGGCTCGACGACTACGGCGAGGGGGAAGCGCTGGCGGTGGTGGCCGAAGCGGAGTTCCGGCTCGGCGCCTTTCCCCAAGCGGCCGCGCATTACGGCGCCGCGCGGGCGCGCGCCCGGGGTCGGCGGGCGGCGTTGCTTGCGGTGCGGGCCGGGGCCGCCTGGGAGGCGGCGGGTGAGCGGGACAGCGCCGCCGCCGCGTTCGCCGCCGCGCGCGCCGCCGGCATGCCCTCGATCGACGCATGGCTGCGCGTCCGCTTGGCACGGGTGGTTCGTGACACCGCGCTCGCGGTCCGGCTGCTCGCGGACGTTCCGTGGCCTGCCGCGCGCGCGGTCCCGGGCGCGCGCGCCCAGGCCCTCATCGCCGCAGGGGACACGGCCCTGGCCCTGGACGCACTCGCCCAGGCGGGGAAATCGCTCGACGAGGCGCGGCTCGGCCTCGCGGCGGGGGACACGGCGCGCGCCCGCGCCGCGCTCTACGACCTCATGGCGCGCGCCCCTGACTCGGACGATGCGGCGGCGGCCGTGGGGGTCGCGCTCGCCGCGCTGCCCGCGGCAACGCCGTCCGAGCTCGTCGCCTTGGCGCGCGCGATGAAGGGGCACGGCGGCGCGAGCGACGCGCGCGGGTTCGTGGAGCGCGCGGTGCGCCTGGGGGACTCGAGCGCGGCCACGCTGCTGCTGCTCGGCGAGCTACAGGTGGGCGCGGGTCGCTACCGGGACGCGGAGCGGGCCTATCGGGCGGCCGCGAAGGATTCGCTCGTCGGGCCGCTCGCGATCTACCGCCGCGCCCGCGTGCTCGTCCGTCTGGGGGACCCCGGCGCCGACGAAGCGCTGGCCGCCTTCGCGCAGACCTACCCGGCGGACACCGCGGCTCCCACGGCGTTGTACCTGATCGGCGACATGCGGGGCGAGCGCGGCGACGCGGCTGGCGCTGCGCGCTGGTTCGGCGAGCTCATCGCCCGCTACCCCGTCGACCCGCGTGCCTCGATCGCCCGCTTCCGGTTGGCGTTCGAGGCCGCGCGCCGCGGCTTGCTCGACAGCGCCGCGGCGCTGTATCAGTCCGAAGTCACGGCAGGTGCGCCGCAGCGCATGGGCGCCCGCTTCTGGTTGGGTAAACTGGCGCTGCAGCGGGGCGATACGGAGGCGGCGCGGGCGACGTGGCTCGGGCTGGCCCGCGACGACTCGATCGGCTACTACGGGCTGCGGGCGCGCCGCGAGACCGGGCTCCCGCCGCTCGCGTTCGCGAGCCCCCCGCGGGCGGCCGTACCGCGCGGTGTGGTCGCGGCGTTCGGGAGCCTCGACACGCTGGTGCTGGCAGGCCTCGACTCCGAGGCCCAGGCCGAAGTGCGCGGCGTGCTCGGCCGCGCCCCGCAGGAGCTGGAAGCGTTGCTCGTCTGGAGCGACGGGCTCGCCCAGCGCGGCTTTGGGCCCGCGGCGGTGCGGCTCGGGTGGCAGGCCGCGCTGCGCGCGCCCAACGACCCCCGCGTGCTCCGCGCCATCTTCCCCTGGCCGAACCGCGGGGCGGTCCAGGCCGAGGCTGCGGAGTTCGGCGTGGACCCCCTGCTGTTCGTGGCGATCGTGCGCCAGGAAAGCGTGTTCGATCCCGAGGCGCTGTCCCCCGCAGGCGCCCGCGGACTGGCGCAGTTGCTCCCCGGCACGGCGGCGCTGACCGCCCGCGGGCTCGACGTTACGTTCTCCCCCGATTGGATCACGGTCCCGGACCTGAACCTCCATCTCGGCGCCGCGCACCTCGCGGAGCTGCTGCGACGTTTCGGTGGTCGGCTCGAGCCCGCCATCGCCGCGTACAACGCCGGGGTCACCCCCGTCACCCGCTGGGTCGGCCGCGAAGGAGCGGACGACCCCGACCGCTTCATCGAGCTGATTCCCTACCAGGAGACGCGCGGCTACGTCCGCTCCGTGCTGCGCAACCGGGAGCTGTACCGGGCTTTGTACGGGATCTCAACCAATTGAGCGGTGGTCAGTTAGGCCGGTGCACCGTCGCGACACTCCGCTCCCGTCTCGCTGTATTGACAACGTTTTCGCCCCACGGCAAATCTATCCCGCCCGACACCGGTGCCGGGCAGGTTGTTCAGCCCTAGGGTGCGACTTCGCAGGAGGCAGATCGAATGGCAAAGGGAAAGGTGAAGTGGTTCAATGACGCCAAAGGGTACGGCTTCATTGAGCAGGAGGGCGGCGAGGACGTCTTCGTCCACTTCTCGGCGATCCAGATGGACGGCTTCAAGACGCTGGCGGAAGGACAGGTCGTCGAGTTCGAGGTGAAAACCGGCGAGAAGGGGCTTCACGCGGCGAACGTCGTCCGAGTGTAATCGCTCCGCACGCCATTCGCTCAGCCCCGCCCGGGCCTCGCAGGGCGGGGCTGTTGTTTGCGGTCTATTATTCTTCTGCACCCATGCCAGCCGCCTCCGCCGCTCCTCCAGCGGCGCCCGCGCTCTTCCTTGTTGACGGCTACGCGCTGATCTATCGCGCCTTTTTCGCGATGATCGCACGCCCGCTCAAGACGACACGCGGTGAAAACACGTCAGCCGCGTGGGGCGTCACGAATTTCCTGCTGCGCCTGATGGAGCAGCACCGGCCGCAGCGCCTTGGATGGGTGAACGACGTGGGAACGTCGTTCCGCCAGCAGACCTACCCTGCCTACAAAGCCACCCGCCAGAAGCTCTCCGAGGAGCTGCAACAGGACTTCGACCGTTCGGTCGCGCGGATTGCGCAGCTGCTCGAGGCGTTCGGCGTGCCGCTCGTGGGCGTGGAGGGCTACGAGGCCGATGACGTGATCGGCACCCTCGCCACCCGCGCGGCGGGAGTGGGGTTTCGCGTGGTCATCGTTTCGGGCGACAAGGACTTCTATCAGCTCATCGGTCCGAACGTCGTGCTGCTCAACCCCGGGCGCGGCGGGCCTGCGGCCGTGGAAGAGCAGTGGGTGGACGAGTCGAATGCGGGCGACCGGCTGGGCGTGCCGCCGGCGCGGGTGGTGGACTATCTCGCCCTCGTGGGGGACAGCTCGGACAACATCCCCGGCGTGAAGGGGGTGGGCGACAAGACGGCGCTCGAGCTGATCCAAGCCTACGGGGACCTGGACAGCATTCTGGCCCGCGCGGCGGAGATACCCGGCAAGCGCGCGCGCGAGGCGTTGCTCGCGCACGTCGCGGAGGCGCGGCTGTCGCGCGACCTGGTCACGATCCGGCGCGACGTGCCCCTACCGCTGGAGCTCGATGCCCTCCGGCTGCGGCCGCCCGATCTCCCCCGGCTCACCGAGCTCTTCACGGAGCTGCAGTTCCGGTCCTTGATTCCGCGGTTGGAGCGGCTGCTGGGCGCCTCCCCGGCCCCCCCCGCCCCCCCCGCCCCCCCCGCCCCCTCGGCCCCCGCCGTCCCCCGGGCCCCTCGCGCGTCCCAGGTGCCCCCGCCGTCCTCAGCGTCCGCAGCGGCCGCGCCTCCTGCGGCGGCCGGCGCGCGGATCGTGGATGACCCGGCTGGCGTCGCGGCGTTCGTCGCCGAGTGCCGCGCGGCCCCGCTCGTCGCGCTGGACACAGAAACCACGTCCGTCGACCCGCTACGTGCGACGCTCGTCGGGATGTCGCTCGCCGTGACACCGGAGCGGTCCTGGTACCTGCCCTTCGGCCACCTGGCCCCTGATGGAGAGCTCGCGGCGGGTGAGCCGCCGCGTAACCTTCCGCCGCTCTCGAGTCCGGCCCTGGCGCCGTTGCGCGCGCTGCTCGCGGACCCGGGAGTTCCCAAGGCCGGTCACAACGTCAATTACGACTGGCTCGTGCTGCGGCGGCACGGCGTGGAGCTGGCCGGCGTCGTCTACGACTCGATGCTCGCGAGCTTCGTGCTCGATCCAGCGCGGCGCTCCCATGCCTTGGCCGAGCTGGCGCGCGAGCGGCTGGGAATCGAGATGCAGACCTACGTCGGCCTCGTGGGCCGCGGGCGGGGGGAGCGGCCGTTCGCGGAGGTGCCCGTGGCCGTGGCGGCGCGCTACTGCTGTGCCGATTGCGAGGTCGTGCTGCGGTTGCGAGACGCCTTCCAACCGGAGCTCGGGGATCACCAACTCCTCCGCCTGCTCGAGACGATCGAGGTGCCGCTCATCCTCGTGCTCGTGGGCATGGAGTGGCACGGCGTGCTGGTGGACCGGGAGGTGCTCGGGCAGATCTCACGGCAGTTCGCGCGGGAGCTGGCCGAGCTGGAGCAGACCATCCATCGCGCCGCCGGCACGGACTTCAACATCAACTCGACCCCGCAGCTGCGTCACATCCTGTTCGACAAGCTCCAGCTGCCCGTGCTCAAGAAGACGAAGACCGGCGCGTCCACGGACTTCGAGGTGCTCGAGCAGCTCGCCGCACTGGGGCATGAAGTGCCCCGGCTGCTCATCGAGTACCGCGAGCTCGCGAAGCTCAAGTCCACCTACGTGGACGCCTTGCCCGGGTACGTGAACCCCGCCACGGGGCGCATCCACACGAGCTTCAACCAGGCCGGTGCCGCGACCGGCCGGCTGTCGAGCTCGGACCCGAACCTGCAGAACATCCCCGTCCGCACCCCTCGGGGCGAAGCGATCCGTCGCGCATTCGTCGCGGCGCCCGGATGGCTGCTGCTCACGGCCGATTACTCGCAAATCGAGCTGCGGCTGCTCGCCCACCTGTCCGGCGATCCGGCCTTCCTGCACGCGTTCGCGCAAGGGGGGGACATCCACCGCCAGACGGCCGCGATCATCTTCGGCGTCTCCCAGGACCAGGTGACGCCCGACATGCGGGCGCGGGCCAAGACCATCAACTTCGCCACCATCTACGGCCAGGGTCCGTTCGCGTTGTCGCGCCAGCTCGGCATCACCCAGGAGGAGGCGACCGAGTTCATCGTGCAGTACTTCAAGCGGTTCCAGGGAGTGCGCGCGTGGCTCGACCGCACGGTGGCCGAGGCCCGCGACAAGGGCTTTGTCGAGACGCTGTTCGGCCGCCGGCGCTACGTTCCGGAGCTCAAGGACAAGAACTTCAACATCCGCGCCTTCGGGGAGCGCACGGCTACCAACTCGCCGCTGCAAGGTTCCGCCGCGGACCTCATCAAGCTCGCCATGATCGGGATCGACCGGGCCGTGCGGGAGCGCGGCCTCGCCACCCGCATGCTGCTGCAAGTGCACGATGAGCTGGTGTTCGAGGTCCCGGAAGCGGAGCGGGAGGACGCAACGGGGCTCGTAAAAAGCCATATGGAAACGGCGGCGGCATTGCGTGTGCCGCTCGTCGTAAGTATCGGCGTGGGAAGGAATTGGGTCGATGCCAAGGGTTAAGCATAGCTCTTGCATGATCGACGGGGGGCGCCCAATATGGTGGCGCCGGGCCTCGGGCTCTAGCTCCCATGGTTCGGCGCCCTTTCGCGCCCTGGAGGGTGAGCGGTGCTGTCTCGACGTGGCTTTACCCTGATCGAGCTCCTCATCGTGGTGGTGATCATCGGGATCCTCGCGGCTATTGCGATCCCGAAGTTCGCCAACACGAAGGAGAAGGCGTACATCGGCGCCATGAAGTCGGATCTGCGGAACCTCGCGACGGCCGAGGAAGCCTTCTTCTACGACAGCACGAACTACACGACCACCCTGGCGCAGATGAATAACTTCTCGGCGTCGACCGGCGTCACGCTGGTCGTCAATGAGGCCACGCCCGCCGGATGGTCGGCCACGGCGTCGAGCGCCACAACGACGCACAAGTGCTACCTCTTCTCGGGCACTGCAACGCCCCCCATCGGCGGGATGATCGAAGGCCGCATTCTCTGCCAGTAGAGGGCGCCTACCGGGAGTTCACACGCCGCCGCGAGGGGATGTGCTTCGCCCTGGACGGCGGCGTTTGGCTTCATCGCCACCGGTTGCAGGGCGAGCCGATGGTGCATCTCGTGAGCGCGGACCGCGACCGGTTGCTCACGCTGGGCCGCGAGCTGGGACTGCGCCCGGAGTGGCTGCAGTACAAGCCGCTGAAGGACCCGCGGACCGGACAGCGCGTACCGGCGTGGCACTGGGACCTGTGGGGAGAAAAACTGAGCCTCGTGGGATGAGCGGCGCTGTGCCGCCCGCTACCCGCCGTCCTCTCGCTCCATTCTCGGCGCCCTGACGCCCGGCCACCAGTTCCATCTTCCCGCGATGTGCATGATCGCCGGTACGAGGACCATGCGGATCAGGGTCGCGTCCAGCAGCACGGCAGCGGCCAGGCCGAATCCCACGAGTTGTACCGCGAGGACGCGGGCGAAGGCGAAGGTACCGAACACAAGGATCATGATCGCGGCGGCGCTCGTGATGGTCGAAGCGGTGGCGGACAGTCCCTCCATCGTGGCGTGGTCGTTGCGGCCGGTCTTGTCGAACACCTCCTTCACGCGGGTCAGCAGGAACACCTCGTAATCCATCGACAGGCCGAACACGATGGCGAACACCAGCACCGGTACGACCGCCCAGATCGCCTCGGTCGGCCCCTCGAGTCCGAAGAGCCGGCCGCCGTAGCCGTGCTGGAACACGAGCACGGTGAGCCCGAATGCGGCGCCGACCGAGAGGCAGTTCAGCAGCACGGCTTTGAGCGGCACCAGCACCGACCGGAAGGCGGCGAACAGCATAATCGCCGTGATACCGAGGACGAGGCCCATCGTCTCCGGGAAGCGCCGCAGCAGCTCGTGCTGCGTGTCCACGTTGGACGCGGCGAAGCCCCCCACCAGGATCTCCGCGCCGCCTAATCCCCGCACGCCGCGGTGCACGACGGCCCGGACGTGGCGGGCGACGTCCATCATCCCCGCGAGCGATAGCGTGTCGGCGGGGATCACGTCCAGCAGCGTGGTGCGTTCGTCGGTGCTCAGGTAGGCGTCGAAGAACTTCGCGTACTTCTGGCGCGCCGCCGCGGGGTCGCTGTAGAAGAACAGGAGCTGCAGCGTGGACATGCGGGGCCGGACGCTCGCTACGCCGCGCACTTCACGCACCCGGGGATCCTTGCGGATCGAGTCGGTGAGCGCCTTCAGCCCGCTGAGCCAGCGGCCTGTCAGCGCGCGCTGTCCTTCGGGGAGTTGCACGACCACGCGGATGGGCTGGATCACGCCGCTCGCCCCCATCGCCCGGAGCGCTGCCAGGCCCTGCCCGGACTCGGACTCCGGCGGGAACCAATTCGTCGCCGGGAGGCCGAGCCGGATCTGGGTGGCGGGGAAGGCGAGCAGGGCGACGGCGATGCCACCCGCGGCCACCGCGCGCCACGGGCGGTGGCCCAGCCAGCGGGCCCAGCGCTCCCACCCGGTGGGGGCGTGAAACTTCGCGAGCGGGCGGGCCAGCCATTTGGGGCGGTCGATGTTGCGGCCCAGGACGGCGAGGACGGCGGGGAGAAACGTCGTCGCGAGCAGCACGGCCACGAGCACGACGAACAGTCCGCCCACCCCCACGGAGCGCGTGTCCGAGAGCGGCGTCGTGAGCAGCGCCGCAAAGCCGACGACCACCGTCAGCCCCGAGGTGATCACCGCCGACCCGGCCGTCTCGACGGTGCGCACGGCCGCGTCGACCGCCGAGAGCCCGCGGTTCAGCTCCTCGCGGAACCGCGTGACGACGAGCAACGAGTAGTCGATCCCCACACCCAGCCCCACCATCGTGGTGATGTTCAGCACGAATACCGACATGGGGAGGTACTTGGCCGCGATGGTGACGAGGCCCAGCGCGATCGTGATCGCCAACACGCCGACCACGATGGGGACCATCGCGGCCACCAGCGCCCCGAACGCCACGATGAGCACGACCAGCGTCAGGGGCAGGACCCGCTGCTCGCCACGCTCGCTGTCCTCGGCGCTGATCGTGCGCACGTCGTGATCCAACGCCGGAAAGCCCGTCACCATCACGTCGAAGCCATCTGCGCCGGGCACCCGGCCCATCGCGTCCCGGATGGCCGCGCGCAGGTCGGGCACGATGCTCTTGCTGATGTCGCTCGTGAACTCGGGGGTGAGGGCGGCGATCAAGAACGTCGTGCGACGGTCCGGGCTCACGAAGCTCGATTCGCCGATGGAGCGGACCGAGATGATCTGGCTCACGTAGGACTGCCGCTCCGCGACGGCCTTCAGCGTGTCGAGCACTCGCTCGAAGCGCTGGTTGGTCCAGCGCACGGGGCCGTGGACCACGATGGCGACGTAATCGGCGAAGGGGCTGGGGAAGGCCTGCTTGAGGAGGTCGGTGGCGCGGGCCGCCTCGGTGGCTTCGTTGCCCCCGCCCCGCAGTGCGAGCACCTGCTGGACACGGCTGGCTCGCGGCGCGAAGAGCAGCGCGAGCGCCGCCCACGCCGCGATGACCCAGCCGCGCCAGCGGACGAGGAAGGTCGCGGGGAGCGCGAACAATTACTGTGCCGGCATGCGGAGGCCACAATCATAGAGAGGCCGGGCACTCAAAGCTAGCGGCGGCACCGCGGTCTTCCGCATATTGCGCGCATGGTCGAACGGCGAATTTCCGCCCTCCTTGCCGGCCTCGCGGTGCTGCTGGTGTGCGCCGTGCTGTGGGACGCGTTCGGCGGCGTGCGGGTGCGTCGGCCGGCGCCCCGAGCGCCGTCAGCCGGCGATACGGCGGCGGCCGCTCACCGTCCGGGGCCGCTGTCGGAGACGACCGCCGTGCAGGCGGCGCGCCTGCCCGCCCCCGCACCGCCAGGCGTCGCTGTGGCGCCGTCCAACCTCTCCTACGCCGAGCTGCTCGCCCGTTCCGAAATGCGGCGCCGCATCCGCGCCAGCGCCGGCCTTACCTATCTCAATGAAGTGGTGGCGGCGACCGGCGACTCGATGCTCCACCGCTGGGACGACCGCCTCCACCGGCCGGTGCGGGTCTACCTCGCGACCGGGACGGCGGCAAATTTCCAGCCGGCGTTCCTCGGCGCCGTCCGCGACGCGTTCCAGCGGTGGCAGGAGGCGGGCGTGCCGGTGCGCTGGGATCTCGCGGCGGATTCCGCGGCGGCGGAGGTACGATTCAAGTGGAAGGTGCAGTTCGATGAGGAGCGCACCGGCCAGACCGACCTCACGTGGGACCAGGACGGGCACCTCCAGACCGCCATCGTGACCCTCGCCACCTTCGATCCCAAGGGGCACCCGCTCGGCCCGGATGAGGTGCGCGTCATCGCGCTCCACGAAATCGGCCACCTCATCGGGCTCGATCACTCCTCCGACACGACCGACATCATGTACCCGGTCACCAAGGTGCGTGACCTGTCGCCCCGGGACATCCAGACCGCGGTGCTGCTCTACGACCTCGCCCCAGGCTCGCTCCGCTGACCGGCTTCCCCGCGCGACGGGCTGTATATTGAGGAAAGGGCAGGCAGCACATGGCGCACCGCGGTATCACCTCCTTCCTGCGGCACGACACGCCCGACGGTGGGCCGGCGTCGCTGGCGCAAGCGCTGGACGGGCGGGTGCGCGAAGGCGAGTTGGTCGAGCGGCGGCCCGACGGCGCGGTGCGCTGCTTCGCCTGCGGCCACCGCTGTCTCGTGAAGCCCGGGCGCCGGGGCATCTGCAAGGTGCGCTTCAACAAGGATGGGGCGCTGCAGGTGCCGGCCGGCTACGTGGCCGCCCTGCAGTGCGATCCCACTGAGAAAAAGCCGTTCTTCCACGCGCTCCCCGGCTCTGACACCCTGACGTTCGGCATGCTGGGCTGTGATTTCCATTGCGGTTACTGCCAGAACTGGCTCACATCGCAGGCGCTGCGCGACGACGCCGCGGGCGTGCTCCCGACCGACGTCACTCCGGACGCGCTGGTGCGCCTGGCGCTCGGGCAGGGGGCGAAGCTCGTCGGCTCCTCCTACAACGAGCCGCTCATCACGGCCGAGTGGGCGGTGGACGTCTTCAAGGTGGCGCGGGCCGAGGGGTTGAAGACGGCGTTCATCTCGAACGGCAACGCCACCCCCGAGGTCCTCGACTACATCCGCCCTTGGACCGACTGCTACAAGATCGACCTCAAGGCGATGGACGATAAACGCTACCGCGAGCTGGGTGGCGTGCTGCAGCACGTGCTCGACGCGGTGCGCATGGTGTACGAGCGCGGCTTCTGGATCGAAGTCGTGACGCTGGTCGTGCCCGGCTTCAACGACGACACGGCGCAGCTGCGCCGCGCAGCCGAGTACCTCGCGTCGGTGTCGCCCGAGATCCCCTGGCACGTGACGGCGTTTCACAAGGACTACAAGATGACGGACCCTGACGACACGTCGGCGGAGACGCTGGTGCGGGCGTGCGAGATCGGGGCGGCGGCCGGTCTCAAGTTCATCTACGCCGGCAACCTCCCGGGGCGCGTGGGCCGCTGGGAGAACACCTATTGCCCCGACTGCGGCGACCTGCTGATCGAGCGCTACGGCTACGTCATCGAGCGCAACAAGCTCGCTGCCGAGGGGCGCTGCCCCACCTGCGGCCGCGGCATCCCGGGCGTTTGGTGCTAGCGGTCGTTCTGCTGCAGGTCGCCGTCTCCTTCACCCCGGCGCACCCCGGATTTGACGCCGCCACCTTTGATCCCATCGTCCAGGGCGGCATCCGCGCCGGCGCCTACCCCGGGGCGGCGTTCGTCGTGGGGCGGCGCGACACGATCCTCTTCGCCAAGGGCTACGGGCGGCTCACGTGGTCGCCCTCCTCGCGCGCCGTGTCGCCGGAGAGCACGCTCTACGATCTCGCCTCGCTGACCAAGGTGGTGGCGACCACGACCGCGGCCATGCTGCTGGTGGAGCGCGGCAAGCTCGACCTCGATGCGCCGGCGGCGCGCTACGTCCCGGAGTTCGACGGCCCTGGAACGGCAGGCATCACGGTGCGCCAGCTCCTCACCCACACGTCCGGGCTGCGCGCGACGCTCTCTCTGTACGAGGAGCCGGACAGCGCCGCGGCGCTCGCGGCCCTGTTCCACGTGACGCCGATCGTGCCGCCGGGGACGCGCGTCATCTACTCGGACTTGAACGCGATGCTTTGCGGCGAAATCGTGCGCCGCGCGGCGGGGGAGCCGCTCGACCGCTTCACGGCGCGCGAGATCCTCGCACCCCTCGGCATGACGCAGACGACCTTTCGGCCGCGGCGCGCCCTGTATGACCGCATCGCCCCGACGGGCGTGTGGCGCGGGACCCCCGTCGCCGGAGTCGTGAACGACCGCAACGCGGCGCGGCTCGGCGGCGTGGCGGGTCACGCCGGGCTGTTCGCCCCGGCTGCCGACGTGGCGCGGTTCGCGCAGTTCATGCTGCGGGAGGGCACGTTGCGCGACGGGCGCCCGCTGCTGGAGGCGGAGACGGTGCGCCGCTTCACCGCGCGGAGCGCGGGGCCCGAGCGGGGAACTGGTGGGGAAGCGCGAGCGCTGGGGTGGCAGGCCCTGCCCACGGGGGAAGCAGTGAGCAGCGTCGGGCATCTGTTCGGGCCGCGCAGCTACGGCCACACCGGGTGGACCGGCACGTCGCTGTGGATCGATCCGGAGCGGGATCTGTTCGTGGTGCTGTTGACGAATCGCGCCTACGCGCCGCGGGCCCGGCGCTCGTTCACCGCGTTGAAGCAGGTGCGCGGGCGGCTCGCCGACGCCGCCGCGCAGGCGTCCGATGCCGGCGCGCGCTGACCGTCCCGCGCTGTTCTACGACGGCGAGTGCGGATTCTGCCGCGACGCGGTCGCGGTGCTGTCCCGCTGGGATCGCGAGGGCCGCATCGAGCTGATCCCGTTCCAGGACGCGGCCCGCGTCGCGAAGTTCGGGCTGCCCCTCCCCGCGCTCGCCGCCGCGATGCACCTCGTGCTGCCCGACGGTCGCGTGGTCGCGGGGGCGGACGCGGTGCCCGAGCTCGGCCGGCTTTTGCCGGGCAAGCGGTGGCTGACCTGGCTGTTCGCGGTGCCGGGCGTGCGCCCGATTGCCCGGCGCGCCTACGCCTGGATCGCGGCGCGACGGCGGTGCCTGGTCCCGGGCCGCCCCGCGGGCTAGGTTGTCGGGCGAGGAGGAAGCACTGTGACGACTGCGACGCTGAACGAGGAAGCCGTGCGCCGGGCCCTGCGGCAGGTGAAGGACCCCGAGCTCGACATGAACATCGTGGACCTGGGCCTCGTGTACGATGTCGAGGTGGCCGACGGCGACGTGCGCATCGCGATGACGCTGACGTCACCGGGGTGCCCAGCCGGGCCGATGATCACGAACGACGTGTACAAGGTAGTGCGGGCGCTCGAGGGTGTGCAGGACGTCGATGTCGCGATCGTGTGGGAGCCGTACTGGACGCCGGAACGGATCGACCCGAAGGTCCGTGCGCTGATGGGGTTCTAGCGCAGCGCCTCGAGCAGCGCGTCTCCCAGCGCCGCGATCTGCCAGCGCCGGAGCTCCCCCACGTGGGCGAGCCCGGCGCCGTCTTTTGGATGAGCGCGCGCGACCGCTTCGAGCGTGCCCCGCCCGCACAGCACGCCGGGATCGAGTCCCAGCTCGGCGGCCACGCGATTGCGGGCCACCTTGAGTCGCTCGACCCGGGCGTCGATCTCGGGGTCCTTGGGCGGACGCGCCGTCCGCTCGATGCGCGGCAGCTGCGCCTCCGGCAGTGTCAGCCCCTCACGAGTTGCGGCGAGCAGGGCCTCGCCGTGGCGGCGACCGAGCACCGCGGGAAGGCCGGACACCCGCCCCAGCGCTTCGTGCGTCTCGGGCAGCGCTTTGCTCACTGCGAGCAGCGCGTCGTTCCCGATGATCCGGAACGTCGCGGTGTCCGCCTGCGCCGCGACCTCTTCCCGCCAGCGATACAGCGCACGCAGCGTGGCGAGCTGCCGCGGGGCGAGCGCCTTCGCGCCCTTCACGCGCAGGTAGGCATCCGCCCCGTCACCGGACCCGGTCCATCGCAGCGCCTCCAGCCGCACGAACTCCTCCTCCGCCCAGGCGAGACGGCCCAGCGCCACGAGCCGTGCCCGCAGCGCCTCGCGCAATGCGGGTAGGTGCCGCGTGTCCGCGGCCGCGTACTCGAGCATGGCCGGGGGCAGCGGCCGCCGCGACCAGTCGGCCTTCTGGTGCTCCTTTGAGAGCTTCACGCCGAGATGCTTATCCAGGAGCGCCGCGAGTCCCACGGCGCGCTCCCCGGTGAGCTGCGCCGCGATCCGCGTGTCGCACAACCGTCGCGCGCGGAAGCCGTAGTCGCGGTCGAGGATACGGAGGTCGTAGTCCGCATCGTGGAAGATCTTTTCGACCTGCGGGTCGGCGAGGAGATCCCCCAGCGGGGCGAGATCGCGCACCGCGAGAGGGTCGATGATCGCGGTCTGTCGGGGGCTCGAGAGCTGCACCAGGAAAATGCGGTCGCGGTAGCGGTGGAAGCTCGCGGCCTCGGTGTCGGCCGCGACGAGCGGCTCGCGCCGCAGCGCGGCGACGACCTCGGCCAGCGCGGCGTCGGTGCGGATGTGCATCATTCTTCTTTGCCGAGCTGCTCCAGTCCGGCCGCGATCTCTTCCAGCGCCTTCGCGAGGGTCCGATAGAACTCGGGGTCCGGCGGCTGAGGAGCCCCGCCCAGCGGGTCGCCGGCGGACTTGCGCGCCAGCCGTGCCGCGTGACGGATGTAGTCAGTGGCGACCCGCATCGGTTGTCCTCGTCTGAAGGGAGCGTGCGTGTCGAGTGCAGCGGCGTTGAGCCCAAAGATACGCAGTGCGCTCGCGCCGGGCAGTCTCGGTGACTGGCCGACCCCCCTCGAGTCCGCGCCCGGCCTCGCCGCCGCGTGCGGCGCCGCCGCGCTCTGGCTCAAGCGCGAGGACCGGTCCTCCCCCCGCTGCGGCGGCAACAAGGTCCGCGGCCTCGAATTCCTGCTCGGCCCGGCGCCGCTCGACGTGGTGTTCCTGACCGCCGGCGGCACGGGCTCGAGCCATTGCCTCGTTACCGCCGTCCACGCGGGCGCGCTCGGGGCTCGCACGGTGCTCGCCCAGTTCCCGCAGCCCGACACCGACGCCAGCCGCGCCGTCGCCGCGGCAAGCGCGGCGCGGGCGGCGCTGGTTGTGCGGGCGCGCTCACCGGCGGGGCTGCCGCTGGCGCTGCTCAAGGCCTGGCGGGCGGCGCGGCGTATGGGGCCCGTTCGCTGGATCCCGCCGGGGGGCGCGCACCCCCGCGCCGTTGTGGGGCACCTGCTCGCCGGTCTCGAGCTCGAGAGCCAGCTCCCCGACCTGCCCGACGCTATCGTGACGCCGCTCGGTACCGGGGGGACGGCCGCAGGGCTCGGGCTGGCGGTGGCCGCATTGTCCTGGCCGACCCGAATCGTCGGGGTGCGTGTCGCGCCGCGGCTCATCGCCAACCGCTGGCGCACGACCCGCCTTGCTCGCCGGGCGGCGCTGCTGCTCGCACGTCACGGCATACGTCTCCCGCTTCCGGCTTCCCGTTTCCCGTTGGCGGTGGTGGAGGGGCTGGGCGTTGGGTATGGGCATCCGACTCCCCTGGGCGAGGCGGCCCGTCGTCTCGCCGCGCCGCACGGGCTCGTGCTCGATCCGACGTACGGCGCCAAGGCCTTCGCCGCGGTCCCGGAGCTCGCCCGCCGCGGATTCCGTCGGATCGTGTTCTGGCACACCTTTGCGCTCCCAGGGGGCGAGTGAAGTGGGCCGGGCGCGCTCGATCCGCGTGCACGCGGGTGATGCCGAGCTCGCCGTGGCGGTGCGGGGCGAGGGGGCGCCGCTGCTGTTCGTCCACGGGTTCCCGTTCGACCACACGATGTGGCGGCATCAGCTGGGGTCTCTGGATGGGTGGCGTCGCATCGCGCCCGATCTGCGCGGCGTGCGCGCCTCGACGGCGCCCCGCGGGGGCTACACGATGGCTCGCTACGCGGACGATCTCGCGGCGGTGCTGGACGCGCTCGAGATCGAGCGGGCTACGGTGTGCGGCCAGTCGCTGGGCGGCTACATCGTGTTCGAGCTGCTGCGGCGGCATCCGGACCGCGTGGGCGCCCTGGTTCTCGTGGCCACGAAGCCCGACGCCGACACGCCCGAGGGGCAGGGCGCGCGCGACCAGGTGGTCGCGCAGACCGAGCGCGAGGGGCCGGCCGCCGTCGCGGACGGGATGCTCCCGAGGCTGCTGGGCCGCACCACGCGCGCCACCCGGCCCGGGGTGGCGGAGGCGGTGCGGCAGATGGCCGGCGGCTGGTCGGTCCCCGGGATGGTGGGCGCGCAGCGGGCGATGCGCGCGAGGCCCGACTCCACGGAGACGCTGCGCGGGCTGCGGCTGCCCGCGCTCGTGATCGGCGGGGAGGAGGACGAGATCGCTCCGCCGCCCGTCGTGCGGGCCATGGGTGCGCTCATTCTGAACGCCCAGGTCGAGATCGTGCCGGGCGCGGGGCATGTCGTGCCGCTCGAGCGCCCGGCGGACACGACCCGCGCGCTCGCCGCGTTCCTCGCGAGGCTCGCCGCCGGAGGCGCCCTTCCCCGGCGCGGGGCGCCGGGCTAGGCTTCAAGCGTGAGTGCCGCGCAGAAATCGGATCAGACCCAGCCCTTCCGGCAGGGTTTCGTCGGCTACGCCAACGTGGACGGGCGGCAGTGGCGGGTGCTGGTGCGGCTACGGCTGGAGGACGAGGCCTGGTGGCGGGGTCGCCTGTGGTTCTGCGAGGCGGGGGGCACGGAGGTCTGGGACAAGGAGGAGCTCCTGGGGCGGAGCCCCGAGGAGTTGCTGCGTCAGGCTCGTGCCCTTCCGACCGCGGAGCTGGTGCGGCGCTTTCAGGAATCGTATGACGAGCGGCGCCGCTACTTCGCACTGCGGGCGCTCGTGGACGACTTCGTCGAGGCGGCCCGGGGGCTGAACCGCGTGGCCGTGCGCGCAGGAGTGGACGGGGCCTACGGGCTCGGGACCACGCGCGAGCTCGATCGGCTGCAGCGACAGATGCAGTTCCTCGTGGCCGGGATGCGGCAAGTCGCTGGCAAAGAGGGCCGGGCGATACCCTGAAACGGGAGAACCCCGGAGCTTGGCTCCGGGGTTCTCCGTCTTCAGGATCCCTTGCGCTGCGGCTTCCCGGGGGGGCTGGCGCCCTGGAACACGTCCCGGTTTTTGGCGATGTAGCTCTTCCACTGCGGTGGAGTGTCTTCCTCCGGGAAGATCGCTGTGACCGGGCACTCCGGCTCGCAGGCCCCGCAGTCGATGCACTCGTCCGGGTGAATGTACAGCTGGTCCTCCCCCTCGTAGATGCAGTCCACCGGACACACGTCTACGCAGGAGCGGTCCTTCAGGCCGATGCAGGGTTCCGCGATGATGTACGGCATGCGCGTCCTCGGTTGTCTCTTCACCCCGTTCGCGGGGCCGAATCGCAAACATAGATTGGGACCCCCCCCAGTCAAGTGCGCGTCGCGCAGTCGCTTCGCATCCGGCGCCAACGCTCGGACGCAGCGCCTTGTGGGAACGGCGCGCGTGCTTGCGAAGCGACAACCGAAAACCACGAACGCCTCGCCGTCCCAACGCGCTCATGATGAGGGACTCGGTCTCCGTCGTCGGGATGCTCGTCCTCATCGTCGCGTGCCACCATATCGCGGCGCCACGGCGCGACGTCACGCGATCTTCTCCGACTGACGCGGGGCGGCCGCGTCGTCGTCCCCATGGTTGCGACGGCGCTGCGCCCCGAAACCGGTCGCCCGGCTGGCGGTTGGGATTCTGGGCGGTATCTTTGATCCCTATGGGTATCATTCGGGCGAGGCGCAAGAGCGAGACGCGCGTGCTGCTGCTCGAGGCGGGTCTACGTGTGCTTGCCGAGCGAGGCGTCGAGCTCGGAAGCCTCGATGACGTGGCCGACGCGGCGGGCTTCACGAAGGGCGCCATCTACCGCCAATTTCCGTCCAAGGGAGCGTTTCTCCTGGCCCTGTTCGAGCAGTACGCCGCGGTGGCCCGGGCGGGCTCCGGGGCGCGGCGGGCGCCTTGGTTCGTCCCGCTGACTCTGGAGTTCGCCGCCCGGGCGCTGCGGGATCCGCTGCTGCGACGGCGCCTGGCAGTAGTCCTGCGGGAAGCGCCGGAAGGGGGCACGCCGGAAGGACCCCTGCTCCGGGCCCTGGCCCGCGTGCTCGCCACGCCTCCGGCCGCTCCATGAATCACCGGTCGCCCAGGCTGATCGACCTCAGCCACACGATCGAGCACGGGATGGTGACCTACAAGGGCCTCCCCGCGCCCGTGATCGGCGACTGGCTGAGCCGCGACGCCTCGAGCGCCCGTTATGCCCCCGGGACGACGTTCCAGATCGGCAAGATCGGAATGCTCGCGAACACCGGTACGTACATCGACGCACCGTTTCATCGCTTCGAAGACGGGAACGACATCGCCGCTTATCCGCTCGAGGCGGTGGCGGACCTGCCGGGGGTCGTGATCCGGGCGACCGAGCGAGACGGTCGGGCGCTCGACGCGCCGCGGTTTCGCGGGCGGGAGCTGCGCGGGAAGGCCGTGCTGTTGCACACCGGCTGGGACGTGCACTGGCGCACGGATCGGTACGCCCGGGGCCATCCCTTCCTGACGCGCGCCGCGGCCGAGTTCCTCGCGGAAGGCGACGCCGCGCTCGTCGGGATCGATTCGCTCAACATTGACGACGACACGGACGGCGCGCGCCCCGCCCATACGATCCTGCTGGGCGCGGGGATCCCGATCGTCGAGCACCTGTGTGGCCTGGGGGACCTGCCGGATGAGGGATTCCGGTTCTTCGCGGTGCCGGCAAAGGTGAAGGGGCTTGGAAGCTTCCCGGTGCGCGCCTTCGGGCTCATCGGCGGGACGACGGTGTGAGTCTCTCCTGGTCTGGCTGGCCCATATCACGGTGATTTCACGCGGCGGCTCGAGATCCCGTAGTCGGGGGTCAGTCCGCCGGCACCGCCGCGCTCCGCTCGAGGGGCTCCCGCTCGCCGAGCTTGCGCTCGATCTCCCGCGTGATGTGCATCGAGCAGAACTTCGGCCCGCACATCGCACAGAACTCGGCCGACTTGAAGTACTCGGCGGGCAGGGCCTCGTCGTGCAGCTCGCGCGCCCGTTCGGGATCGAGCGCGAGGCGGAACTGCTCGTTCCAGTCGAACGCGTAGCGCGCCCGGCTGAGCGCGTCGTCGCGGTCCCGAGCGGCGGGGCGGCGCCGTGCGAGATCCGCCGCGTGCGCGGCGATCTTGTAGGCGATCACGCCCTCGCGCACCTCCTCGGCGTTGGGGAGCCCGAGGTGCTCCTTGCGCGTCACGTAGCACAGCATGTCCGCCCCGAACCAGCCGATCATCGCCGCGCCGATCGCGGAAGTGATGTGGTCGTAACCAGGGGCGACGTCCGTCACGAGGGGCCCGAGCGTGTAGAACGGCGCCTCGTGACACAGTTCCTTCTCGAGCCGGACGTTCACCTCGATCTGGTGCATCGGGATGTGGCCCGGTCCCTCGATCATGACCTGCACGTCCTGCGCCCAGGCCCGCGCCGTCAGCTCGCCCAACGTCACGAGCTCGGCCAGCTGGGCCTTGTCCGTGGCGTCGGCGAGCGAGCCAGGCCGCAAGCCGTCGCCGAGCGACAGCGTGACGTCGTACGCGCGCGCGATCTCGAGGATGCGGTCGAAGTGCGTGTAGAGCGGGTTCTGCCGATTATGATGCATCATCCAGTACGCGAGCAGTGACCCACCCCGCGACACGATCCCCGTGACGCGGCCGAGCGCGAGCGGCACGTGCTCCCGCAAGATCCCGCAGTGCACCGTGACGTAGTCCACGCCCTGCCGCGCCTGATGGTCGATCATGTCGAGCAGGTCGTCCGCCGTGAGGGCCTCCACCGAGCGCGCCGCCTCGACCGCCTGGTAGATCGGCACCGTCCCGACCGGTACCGGCGACGCGTCAATGATCGCCTCTCGGATGGCGTCGATGTCGCCGCCGGTCGACAGGTCCATCACCGTGTCCGCGCCGTAGTGCACGGCGTTGTGGAGCTTGGCGAGCTCCTCGTCGAGGTTTGCCTCGACGGCCGAGCTCCCGATGTTGGCGTTGATCTTGACCTTCGCCACCGCCCCGATGGCCATGGGATCGAGCCGCTTCGCGAGGTGATGGACGTTGGCGGGGATGATCAGCCGCCCGCGCGCGATTTCGTCGCGGATGAGCTCCGGGGGGAGCCCCTCGCGTTCCGCGACGCGGCGCATCTGTGAGGTGATCGTGCCTTGGCGGGCCGAGACGAGCTGCGTGATGCCGGTCATATGCGACTCCCTTCGCCGGTGCTAGCCGGATCAGGTTCAAAGGGTGTGATCTCAGCCCGCTCGCGGCGGGCACCCCTGTCGTGTCGCAATCTAGCGGGCGGGCGGCGCTACGGAATCGCAGCCTAGTGATGTGATGATGTCGCGATACTGGCTGCCAAGGGCGGCCTTCAGATCTCCCTGGGTTTTGGCGGGCTGTAGCGCTCCGGGTCCCTGTGGAGCTTCTCCCACTCCGTCCGGAACGCGAACGGGTCGAGGCCGCTCGCCCGGTCCACGGCGAGGATCCCGTCCAGGTGGTCGATCTCGTGCTGCAGCAGTTCCGACATCGGGCCGTCGAGCTGCATCGTGTGCTGCTTCCCCTTCAAGTCTGTATACGTCAGCGTCGCCGTGTACGCGCGCGTCACTCGCACCAGCAGGTTGGGAAACGAGAAACAGTCGTCCCATACGAGGAAGTCGTCGGGCCCCACGTCGGTGATCTCGGGGTTGATCATCGTCCAACGCTGCTTGTCGACCTCCACGAACACGATGCGCACCGGCGCGCCGATTTGGGAGGCGGCGAGCGCCCGGCCCATTCTGTATTTCCGCTTCGCGGCGCGCAGCGTGTCGCGCAGGTCGTCGGCGATGAGCCGCGTCGCGGCGGACATCGGGTCGTGGACCCGCTCGCAGCGGGCCCGCAGCACGGGATCGCCCAGTTGGCGAATGCGGCGGACTGCCATGGGGCGCCAATTTGGGGATTTGCGACCGACCTGCAACCCACGGTAACCTACAGACCCCTCATGTCCCTCGCGGGGCTGGTGTTAGCGGCCGGGCGCTCGGAGCGCATGGGCACTCCCAAAGCCCTCTTGGACTTCCGGGGCCAGCCCTTCGTGATCCGGATCCTCGAGGCGCTGGAGGCCCTGGAGGTCAGGCCCCGCGTGGTCGTGCTGGGGCCCGACGCCCCCCGCATTCGTCCTGCACTGGCGGCGCACGACTGCATCGTCGTCGAAAACGCCGACGTGGCGGGCGGGTCGATCGCCTCGCTGCGAGCCGCGCTGCGGGCGCTCCAGACCGTGCGACCGTCCGGGCTGCTCGTCTGGCCGGTGGACCTCCCTCACGTCCGCGTCGCCACCGTCGAGCGGCTGATCGAAGCGTATCGCCGCACTGCTGCCGCCGCGGTCGTCCCGACGTTCGGCGAGCGGCGCGGTCACCCGGTGATCTGGGACCACGAGCTTTTCCGGGAGCTCGCGTCGAGCAACGATGCGACGCGGCACGGCGCCCGGGCCGTGCTCCAGGCTCACGCGGACCGGATCAACTGCGTCGCGGCGGACGATCCCGCTGTCATCGACGACCTCAATACGCCCGCCGACTACGAGCGCTTGGTGCGGGAGGTGAATCGGGACATCTACTGAGCGGTCAGCCTTCAGCCGTCAGCCGAAAGCTGATGGCTGACAGCCACTTGCGAATTCACGCCAAGGTCCTTTCGTTTAGTTGACAATCCCGACAAATGCACTTAGGATTCCCAGGTGATGCGCAACACACTACCGCAACTCGCTGTCCACAAAGGACTTCGGGGCGATATCCTGCTCGAGCTGAAGCGCTCGCAGCCGCGCACGGCGACCGAGCTGGGCGCGAAGCTCGGCGTTTCCGCCAACGCGATCCGCCATCACCTGAAAGAGCTCGTGGCCGAGTCGCTCATCACCTACGGCCGCGAGCAGCGTGGTGTGGGCGCCCCCACGTACGCCTACCGCCTCAGCCCCGACGGTGAGGCAATCTTCCCCAAGCGCTACGAGGAGACCCTCACGGAGCTCCTGGGGCGAGTCGCGCAGAAAGACGGGCGCGGCGCCGTGGTGGAACTGTTCGCGGACCACTATGCCGCGCTCGCTCGCAAACTCGCGGCCGAGCTCGGGGACGCCCCACCCGCGGAGCGGATCGCGGCGGTGGCCCGCCTGATGAGCGACGCGGGCTACATGGCGGAGTGGCAGCCGGGCACCGCGAGCGGCACGTTCCTGCTCGCGGAGCACAACTGTGCGATCCGGGCGGTGGCGGAGCGGTTCCCGGAGGCATGCGCCGCGGAGCGGCGGTTCTTGCGGGCCGCCCTCGGGGCCGCGGTCGAGCGGCGCAGCCATATCGTGGCCGGCTGTAACGCGTGCGAATACACCGTGAGCTTCGGAGCGACTGCGGGCGCGACACCGGCGCCAGGGGAGCGGACATGAGCACCGGGATCGAAGCGCAGGTACTGCAGCCTTACAAGTACGGGTTCGTCACCGACATCGAGGCCGACGTCGTTCCGCCCGGCTTGAGCGAGGACGTCATCCGGGTGATCTCCGCCAAGAAGGGCGAGCCGGAGTGGATGCTCGAGTGGCGGCTCCGGGCCTACCGCAACTGGCTGAAGATGCCCGAGCCGCACTGGGCGAACGTGCGCTATGGGCCGATCGACTACCAGGCCATCAGTTACTACGCGGCGCCGAAGAAGCGTCCGCAGCTGGAGAGCCTGGAGCAGGTGGACCCCAAGCTGCTCGAGACGTTCGAGAAGCTGGGGCTGCCGCTCGAGGAGCGGAAGCGACTCGCCGGCGTCGCGGTGGACGCCGTGTTCGACAGCGTCTCGGTGGCGACGACGTTCCGGGAGACGCTCGCGCAGCAGGGGATCATTTTCTGTGCGATCTCGGAGGCGATCCGCGAGCACCCGGACCTCGTGCGGGAGTACCTCGGCTCGGTGGTGCCCTACAACGACAACTTCTTCGCCGCCCTCAACTCGGCCGTGTTCACCGACGGCTCGTTCGCCTACATCCCGAAGGGGGTGCGCTGCCCGCTCGAGCTGTCGACCTACTTCCGGATCAACACCTCGGCCACGGGCCAGTTCGAGCGCACGCTCATCGTGGCCGAGGAGGGGAGCTCCGTGAGCTACCTCGAGGGCTGCTCGGCGCCGATCCGTGACGAGCACCAGCTGCACGCGGCGGTGGTCGAGCTCGTCGCGCTCGACAACGCCACCATCAAGTATTCGACGATCCAGAACTGGTACCCGGGCGACGAAGCGGGCCGCGGCGGGATCTACAACTTCGTCACGAAGCGCGGGAAGTGTCTGGGCAAGAACTCGAAGATCTCCTGGACGCAGGTGGAGACCGGGTCCGCGATCACCTGGAAGTACCCGGGATGCATCCTGCAAGGGGACAACTCGACCGGGGAGTTCTATTCGGTGGCGGTGACCAACAACCGCCAGCAGGCGGACACGGGCACGAAGATGATCCACCTGGGGAAGAATACGCGCTCGACGATCGTGTCGAAGGGGATCTCCGCGGGTCATGGACAGAACACCTACCGCGGGCTCGTGAAGATCCTGAAGGGCGCCGAGGGGGCCCGCAACTACTCGCAGTGTGACTCGATGCTCATCGGAGATCAGTGCGGGGCGCACACCTTCCCCTACATCGACGTGCGCAACAGTACGGCGATCATGGAGCACGAGGCGTCGACCTCCAAGATCGGCGAGGACCAGATCTTCTACTGCAAGCAGCGCGGCCTCGCCGCGGAGGATGCGGTCAACATGATCGTGAACGGCTTCTGCAAGGAAGTCTTCAAGGAGCTGCCGATGGAGTTCGCCGTCGAGGCGCAGCGGCTGCTCGGGATCAGCCTCGAGGGCAGCGTCGGATGACGGCCGAGGTCTTGCTCGAGGTCAAGAACCTCCACGCCGGCATCGACGGCAACGAGATCCTGCGCGGCGTCGATCTCACGGTGCGCGCCGGCGAGGTGCACGCCATCATGGGTCCGAACGGCTCCGGGAAGAGCACGCTCGCCCAGGTGCTGGCCGGTAACCCTGCGTACACCATCACGACAGGATCTGCACAGTTTCTCGGCAAGGACCTCGCGGCGTTGAAGCCGGAGGAGCGCGCCCGCGACGGGTTGTTCCTCGCGTTTCAGTATCCGGTGGCGATCCGCGGCATCACCAACGCCTACTTCCTCCGCTCCGCGCTCAATGCCATCCGCAAGTCCCGCGGCCAGGAGGAGCTCGGGCCTGTGGAGTTCATGGATGGGCTCGAAGAGAAGCTCAAGCTGATCGGCTGGGACGACAGCTACCTGAGCCGGCCCGTCAACGACGGCTTCTCGGGCGGCGAGAAGAAGCGCAACGAGATCCTGCAGCTGGCGGTCCTCGAGCCGAAGCTCGCCATCCTCGACGAGACCGACTCCGGGCTCGACATCGACGCGCTCAAGACCGTGGCGCACACGGTGGACAAGCTCCGTCGCCCGGACAGCGCCACGGTCCTCGTCACGCATTACTACCGCATCCTCACCCACATCATGCCGGATTACGTGCACGTCCTGTCGGGCGGCCGGATAGTGAAATCGGGCGGCAAGGACCTGGCGCTGGAGCTCGAGGAGAAGGGTTACGACTGGGTCCGGGACAAGGCGCCGGTCGCATGACACGGCTCGCGGACACGAGGGAGCGTTACGTCGCGGCCTTCAGGACGTTCGCGGGCAACGGAGCGGCGGGGGCGCCGGCGTGGCTCAAGGAGATGCGCGAGGCGGCGATCGCGCGTTTCGCCGAGCTGGGCTTCCCCACGACCAAGCAAGAGGAGTGGCGCTTCACGAGCGTGGCGCCGATCGCCGAGACGGCGTTCACGTTGAGCCGAGGGCGCGACACCGCGCATGTCACGGCCCAGCAGCTCGAGCCCCTGTGCGTGGGCGGGCGGCGGGCGGTGCGGGTTGTGTTCGTGGACGGCGCGTTCGCGCCGAGCCTGTCCGCCGTGGCAGGCCTCTGCCGCGGCGTCCGCGCGGAGAGCCTCGCAGCCGCGCTCGAGCGCGACCCCGAGCTCGCCCGCCAGCATTTGGCGCGCTATGCGCCCTATCAGGCGAGCCCCTTCGCCGCCCTGAACACGGCGTTCCTGTGCGACGGCGCGTTCGTGTACGTGCCCGCGGGCGTGGAGTTCGATCGGCCGATCGAGCTCGTCTTCGTGGCGACGGCGGGCGACGGGCCTACGGTGTCGCACCCGAGGAGCCTCGTGGTCGTGGAGCGCGGGGCGCGAGCGACGGTGGTCGAGAGCTACGTCGCGCTCGCGGATGGTGTGTACTGGACTAACGCCGTGACCGAGGTGGCGGTCGGCGATGGGGCGCGACTCGAGCTCTACCGGCTGCAACGCGAGAGCCGGCAGGCCTATCAGGTCGCCACCACCCACGCCACCCAGGGCCGGGACAGCGTGCTTCGCCTCCATCCGATCGCCCTGGGCGGGGGGCTCGCCCGCCACGATGTCCAGACGGTGCTCGCGGGGAGCGGCGCTGAGCTGATCCTGAACGGGTTCTACCTGCTCCACGGCAGCCAGCACTCGGACCATCACACGGTGATCGATCACGCGCAGCCGCACTGCGCCAGCCACGAGTTCTTCAACGGGATCGTGGGCGAGCGGGCTCACGGCGTGTTCAACGGCCGGATCATCGTGCGGCCGGGCGCCCAGCGGACGGACTCGAAGCAGACCAACAACAACCTCCTGCTCTCGACCGAGGCCCGCGCGGACAGCCAGCCGCAGCTCGAGATCTACGCCGACGATGTGAAGTGCACGCACGGCTCGACCGTGGGCCCGCTCGACCAGACAGCCCTCTATTACCTGCGAAGCCGTGGCCTCTCGCCGGAGACCGCGGCGGGCATGCTGACCTACGGCTTCGCCGCCGAGATCCTGGGCCGGATGGCGCACACGGAGCTGCGGGAGGAGCTCGACCGGGTGGTGAGGGCCCGCCTGGCCGACCGCTCGCGCGGGGGACGGAGGGCGTAATGCTCGACGCCGCCCGCTGTCGCGCGGACTTCCCGCTGCTCCAGGGGCAAGAGCACGGGCACCGTCTCGTCTACCTCGACAACGCCGCTACGACACAAAAGCCGCAGGCGGTGCTCGACGCGATCCTCGATTATTACCGCACCACGAACGCGAACGTGCACCGCGGGGCGTACGGTCTCGCGATCCGCGCGACCGAGGCGTACGAAGCGGCGCGCGAGCGCGTCGCGCGATTCCTGAACGCCTGGGCGCCGGAAGGCGTCGTGTTCACTCGCGGGACCACGGAGGCGATCAATCTGGTCGCTGGCGCGTACGGGCGGGCGAACCTGCGCCAGGGCGACACCGTGGTCGTGACGGCGATGGACCACCACTCGAACCTGGTGCCGTGGCAGATACTCTGCCAGGAGAAGGGCGCCGCGCTGCGGATGGTGGAAATCACGGAGGACGGGCGCATCGATCTGTCCGACTTCGGGCAGGCCCTGGAGCGGCAGCCGAAGATCGTGGCGTTCCCGTACGTGTCGAACTCGCTCGGGACCGTGAACCCTGCGGCCCAACTGATCCGGCTGGCGCACGCGGTGGGGGCGGTCGTCGTGGTGGACGGCGCCCAGTCCACCCCGCACCTCAAGGTGGACGTGCAGGCGCTCGACTGCGACTTCTACGCCTGCTCGGGCCACAAGATGCTCGGGCCGATGGGGTCGGGCGCGCTCGTCGCGAAACCGGCCCTGCTCGAGGTGATGCCGCCCTATCACGGCGGCGGGGAGATGATCTCCAAGGTGTGGGACGATCATTCCACGTACAACACGATCCCGCACAAGTTCGAGGCCGGGACGCCCAACGTCGAAGGCGCCGTCGGGCTGGCGGCCGCGATCGACTACCTGGAGCGGATCGGCCTGGACGCGATCGCCGAGCACGAGCAGGCGCTCGCCAAAGCGGCGATGGAGCGGCTCTCCCAGATCGACGGCGTCGTGGTGTACGGCCCACGCGGCCACCGGGCCGGCGTCGTCTCGTTCACGTATGGCGACGTCCATCCGCACGACATCGCGACCATTCTTGACCAGGACGGGATCTGCATCCGCGCCGGCCACCACTGCACGCAGCCGCTGATGCGCCGGCTGAACGTCGCGGCCACCGCGCGCGCCTCCTTCTATCTCTACAACGACCTGGAGGACGTGGAGGCTCTCGCGACGTCGCTCGTCAAGGCCGGAGCGCTGTTTGGATACGTCCCCGCCTGAGCCCAAGCTCAGCGCGCTCTATCAAGAGCTGATCCTCGACCACTACCGGCGCCCCCGCAACAAGGGGACGCTCGAGCACCCCACCTACGCCGTGTCGCTCAACAACCCGCTGTGCGGCGACGAGATCGACCTCCAGCTCCTGGTCGAGGACGCCGTGATCCGGGACGTGCGCTTCGTGGGCCGGGGCTGCTCCATCAGTCAGGCGTCCGCGTCGATGATGACACAGCTGCTCAAGGAGAAGTCGGTGCCGCAGGCGCTCACGCTCGCCGGGCGGATGAGCGCCATGATGCAGGGCGACGACGCTGCCGCCAAGGACAAGGCGCTCGGCGACCTCCGGGCGCTGGCCGGGGTGGCCAAGTTCCCGGTGCGGATCAAGTGCGCGCTGCTTCCCTGGAACGCGCTGACGGACGCCTTCAAGAGCCGCGCGTGAGCTCCCCGGTTCTCGTCCTCGACCGCGTCACCAAGCGGTTCGCCGGGCACACGGCCGTGGACGGCCTGTCCCTGTCCGTGCCGCGCGGCGTGATCTACGGCCTGCTCGGGCCGAACGGCGCCGGCAAGACGACCACGATCCGGATGATCATGGACATCATCGAGCCTGACGAGGGGTCGGTGCGGCTCTTCGGCGAGCCCGGCACGGGCCGGGAACACTCCGCGCGCGTCGGATACCTGCCCGAGGAGCGGGGGCTGTACCGTAAGATGCGCGTGCTGGACCTGATCGTGTTCCTCGCCGAGATGAAGGGTGTGGAGCGGCGGCGGGCGGGGGCCCGGGCCGCCGCCTGGCTGGAGCGGCTGGGCCTGGGTGCGTGGCGCTGGCGCCGGGTGGACGAGCTGTCGAAGGGCATGCAGCAGAAGGTGCAGTTCATCTCAACCATCCTGCACCAGCCCGAGCTCGTGGTGCTGGACGAGCCGTTCGCCGGGCTCGATCCCGTCAACACGCAGGTCATGAAGGACGCCGTTCTCGAGCTGCGGCGCGACGGTGTCACGATCCTGTTCTCGACCCACATCATGGAGCAGGCCGAGAAGCTGTGCGATCAGCTCTGTATCATCGCCCGGGGCAAGAAACTGGTGGACGGTGCGCTTGCCGACATCAAGCGGACACAAACCGGACACCATCTCGTCATCGGGTTTGACGGTGCTCCCGGGGCGGCAGCCCAGTTGTTCGCGGACAGGCGGGTCGTGCGGAAGCTGGACGATTACGGTCAATATGCCGAGCTCGAGTTGGCACCGGACGCCGACCCGCAGCGCCTGCTTGCCGCTCTGGTGAGCTCCGGAGCTCGGCTGGCGCGGTTCGAGCTGAGCGAGCCGTCACTGCACAAGATCTTCATCGACCTCGTGGGGCCGGAAGCGGCGACGCCCGAGGCGGGGCCCCAGCCGGGAGAGCTTCGTGCGTAAGGTCTGGGCCGTCATCCGGCGCGAGTTCGTGGAGCGGGTCCGGAGCAAGTGGTTTTGGATCTCCGCGCTGCTCGGCCCCGTGTTCTTCGGGGCGATGATCGTCGTGCCGGTGCTGTTCGCGGGGGCGGGCGGCACCCGCCGCATCGCGGTGGTGGACGGCACCACGGGAGCGTTCGGGGAGCGGGTCGCGGCAGGGCTCCGGCATGGCAAGATCTTTCGCGCGACCCGCGTGCCGGCGGGCGCAGGCGTGGTGGACTCGCTCACCCAGCTCGTGGGCGCGAAGCAGCTGGACGGTTTCCTCATCCTGACCGACGCCGTGGTCGAGACCGGCACGGCCGAGTACCGCGCGTCCAACGTGTCGTCGTTCCGCGACGTCGCCGAGCTGCAGGACGTGCTCGCCCGGCTCGCGATGGCCGCCCGTCTCGAGCGCCAGGGCGTGGACCCCGCCCTGGTGGGGCGTGCCCAGCTGCGGATCAGTCTCGAGACGAAGAAGATCTCCGGCTCGACGACGACCGGCGAGAGCGCCGCCCAGTCGTTCGCGCTTGCCTACGTGATGGGGGTCGTGCTCTTCCTCGTCATCACGATTTACGGCGTGAACGTGATGGGCTCGGTGGTCGAGGAGAAGACGACCCGCATCGTCGAGGTGCTGGTGTCGTCGCTGCGGCCGTTCCAGCTGATGATGGGGAAGGTGCTGGGTGTGGGAGCGGTGTCGCTCTTCCAGTTCGTGCTGTGGGGCCTCGGCGCGAAGCTATTGCTGTCGCAGCGCCGGGCGCTGCTCGCAGATCTCGGCGGTGTGGAGGAGGCGCGTCAGGTGTTCCAGATGCCCCACCTCTCCGCGGCGACGCTGGGCGTGTTCCTCAGCTACTTCTTGGGCGGGTTCTTCCTCTATTCGGCGATGTACGCCGCCGTGGGCGCGATGTCCTCCAACGAGCAGGAGGCGCGCCAGGCGCAGCAGCCGGTGATGTTCCTGCTGCTGGTCGCCTACGTCTCCATGTTCGGGCTGACAAACAACCCGGAGTCGACCTACGCGGTGACGTTGTCGCTGATTCCGTTCACGGCGCCGATCGCGATGCCGGTGCGCTGGGCGGCGAGCACGGTGCCGGCGGGGGAGCTCGGGGCGTCGCTGGGGCTGCTGGCGGCGGGCATCGTCGCGGTGACTTGGATGGCGGCGCGGATTTATCGGGTGGGGATACTCATGACGGGGAAGCGGCCGAACGTGAGGGAGCTGGTCAGATGGGTTCGAGCCGGCTAGACGGCGAGGCAGACGCCAAGGCACCGAGACGCTGAGTAGATGTGAGGTGCAAGCAGAAGGCGTAGGAAGGGCACGCTGCGCGCACGTTTGATGCCGTGCCTTTCCTGGCGTGGTAGCAGGTTGAGTCAATGGCGCACTACAAGACCCTGAAGGCTTGGCAGCATGCGCAGCGCCTCGCCATCGAATGTGTCAAGGCCGCCCGTGCATTTCCTGATTATGAGCAGCATGCACTGGCAGATCAGTTACGGCGTGCTTGCTACAGCGTCCCCCTAAACATTGCCGAAGGCAACACTCGGCAGGGCTCGCGCGAATACCGGCGGCTCCTGGACACGGCTCGGGGCTCGCTTGCCGAGGTGGAAACCATTATCGAGATGGCCCGCGAGCTGGAGTACATGAGGCCCGCCGAGTTCGGGCGCCTGGAAGCGTTGGTCAACGAAACGGGCAAGACCCTGTTTGGCTTGCTTCGGAAGGTGAGTGGGGCGGCTCTGCGAACTCCTGCTACCTAAGCTCCTCAGACCCACTCCGCGTCTCGGCGGCTCGGCGTCTCCCTAGTAGTCGGGGCGTCTACCCCCCTATTATTGGGCCATGCCTTTCGACTATGACGTCCTCATCGTCGGCGCCGGCCACGCCGGCACCGAAGCCGCCATCATGTGCGCGCGGCTCGGCGCCCGCACGCTCGTCGTCACGTCCAACCTCGATACCATCGGCCAGATGTCCTGCAATCCCGCGATCGGCGGGATCGCGAAGGGGACTGTGGTGCGGGAGGTCGACGCGCTTGGCGGTGTGATGGGTCGCGCCGCCGACCGCGCGACGATCCAATTTCGCATGCTCAACCGCTCCAAGGGCCCGGCGGTGTGGGCGCCGCGCGCGCAATGCGACCGCACGCTGTACCGCCGCGCGGTACGCGAGCTGGTCGAGGGCTTCCGCGATCTCGATCTGACCCAGGGGATGGTCGCCCGGCTGGTAGTGCATGGTGACCAGGTCGGAGGAGTGGAAACGACCGATGGACGCCGGTTCACTGCGCGGGCGGTGATCATCACGGCGGGCACGTTCCTGCGCGGTCGGATTCACGTGGGCACAGATACGACGATCCCGGCCGGCCGCGCGGGGGATCAACCGGCAGTCGATATTGCGCAACACATTGCAGCACTTGGCCTTACAGTGTCGCGCTTCAAGACCGGGACCCCGCCGCGAGTGGACGGGCGGAGCGTCGATTGGTCCAAAGTGGAACGGCAAGACGGTGACCAGGATGACTACCGGTTCTCGTTCTACCAGCGCCTGGAGCGGCCGCGCCAGCTGCCTTGCTGGATCACGTGGGCTGGCGAGCCGGTGAAGGCGATCATCGAGCGGCACCTGAAGGAGTCGGCGTTGTACGGCGGGGCGATCAGCGGACGCGGTCCGCGCTACTGCCCGTCGGTCGAGGACAAAGTCGTGAAATTCCCGGACGCGAAGCGTCACCAGGTGTTCCTAGAGCCAGAAGGGCTCGACACGGCCGAACTGTACGTGAACGGGCTGTCCACTTCCCTGCCTGTCCACGTGCAGGTGGAGTTCCTGCACGCCGTGCCGGGGCTTGAGCGGGCGAAGCTGACGCGGCCAGGCTACGCGATCGAATACGACTACTATCCCCCGACCCAGCTCACCCCCTGGCTCGAGACCAAGGCGCTCGAGCACCTGTGGTTTGCCGGGCAAATCAACGGCACGACGGGCTACGAGGAGGCGGCGGCACAGGGAGCGGTGGCGGGAATCAACGCGGTGCGGCGCATCCGCGGGCAGGAGCCGGTGGTGCTGGGCCGTGACGACGCTTACATCGGGGTCCTCGTGGACGACTTGGTGACGCGAGGCGTAGACGAGCCGTATCGGTTGTTTACGTCGCGCTCGGAGTTCCGGCTGTTGCTGCGCCAGGACAACGCGCTGCGGCGGCTGCTGCCGCTGGCGGAGACGCTGGGCCTGCTGACGGCGAGCGAGCTTCGGGTGGCGGAGGCCCGGCTGGGAGAGGAGGAAAGACTGCTGGTGGCCGCTCGCGAGACGACGATCACTCCCGCGCAGGCGGCGGCAGCGCTCGCGCCGACCGAAACGAAGCTCGTGGAGCCGGAGCGCGTCGCATCGGTCGTGAAGCGACCGGGCGCATCGCTCGGCGCGCTGCTCAGCGCCGCTGGGGCGGAGCCGCGGGTCGAGGCTGACGTGGTGAGGTCGGCGGAGATCGAGCTCAAGTACGAGGGGTATCTCGTTCGCGAGCGGGAAGCCGCCCGGCGCCTTGCCGAGCTCGCGTCGTTCGCGCTGCCGGGTGACCTGCCGTACCTCGAGCTGGTGAGTCTAGCGACCGAGGCGCGACAGAAGCTCGACGTGGTGCGCCCCACGTCCCTAGCGCAGGCGGCCCGGATCCCGGGCGTCTCGCCGAGCGACCTACATAATCTCGTGGTGGAGTCCGCCCGCTGGCGACGAAGCCACGTGGCGTAGAGTGTTTCACGTGAAACTGGCCGCTTTCCTTCCCCCCTCCCTTACGCTATATTTGTAGGCCACTTAGCGAGTTTTGTTGTAACCCATTGTCCGCTAATGAGTTATAGGCATGTCCCGAGTTGTCGCGATCGCCAATCAGAAGGGTGGGGTCGGCAAGACCACCACTGCGGTGAACCTCGCCGCCTCCCTCGCGGCGGCGGAGCGCAAGACGCTCCTGATTGACGCGGACCCGCAGGCGAACTCGACGAGCGGCGTTGGTATCGAGCGCGATCGCATCCGCCACTCCCTCTACGACGCGCTGCTCGACGGTCGGCCGCTCTCCGGCACACGCTTCCCGCACGTGCACTTCCCGTTACTCGATCTCGTGCCGGCCACCCAGGATCTTGTGGGGGCGGAGCTCGAGCTCGTCAATGTATCGGCGCGCGAATCCCGCATGCGGCGGGCGCTCGACGACGTGCGGGAGGAGTACCACTACGTCATCATCGACTGCCCGCCGTCGCTCGGCCTCATCACGCTCAACATGCTCGCCGCGGCCGATAGCGTCGTGATCCCGATTCAGTGCGAGTACTACGCGTTGGAGGGACTGTCCCAGCTTCTCAACACAATCAAGCTCGTGCAGCGCAATTTCAACCCGGCGCTCGCCATCGATGGAGTGCTGCTGACGATGTTCGACGCGCGGCTCAACCTCTGCAAGCAAGTGGCTGAGGAAGCGAAGGAATACCTCGGGCCGAAGATGTTCGATATCACGGTGCCACGGAACGTCCGCCTGGCGGAGGCGCCGAGCTTCGGTAAACCGATCCTGTTGTATGACGTCCAGTCCGTGGGCGCGAAGAGCTATCTTGCGCTGGCCCAGGAGCTGATCCACCGGGTGGAGCGCGCACCGTCCCCTGCCCCGTCTGCTGCTGAACCGCTGCCGGAGGTGCCTGCATGACAGAGACCACATTAGGACGCCGTCGCCTCGGCCGTGGGCTCGAGGCCCTCCTCGGCCCCACCCGCGAGGAGGCCGAGCGCGAGGGAAGTCTCGTCGACCTGCCCGTGCGGGAGATCCGCCCCAACCCGTTCCAGCCGCGGCAGGACGTGGACGCGGCCTCGCTCGAGGAGCTGAAGTCTTCGATCCAGCAGGCAGGGCTGCTGCAGCCCGTCGTGGTGCGAACCGCGGCGAGCGGCGGGTACGAGCTCATCGCCGGTGAGCGCCGACTGCGCGCCTGCCAGGCGCTCGGCTGGGAGCGCGTGCCGGCGGTGAAGCGCGAGGTGGACGACCGCACGGTGCTCACGCTCGCCCTGATCGAGAATCTGCAACGCGACGATCTGTCGCCCGTCGACGAAGGACGCGGCTACGACCGCCTCATCGCGGAGTTCAAGCTCACGCAGCAAGACGTGGCGGACGCCGTGGGGCGAGATCGCTCTACGGTGGCCAACGCGCTGCGGTTGCTGAAGCTGCCTGAGGCGGTGCTGGCGATGCTCCATGGCGGCGCGCTCAGCGTGGGTCATGCACGCGCGCTCCTCGCCCTCGAGGATCCGCGCGTCGCGACGACGCTCGCGCGGGAGGCGGTCGCGCAGGGGCTCTCGGTGCGCGAGGTCGAAGACCGGGTGCGGGGAGGGCGCGCACCGGAGCGGCGCCCGCGGCTCAAGCGGGGAGTGGGGCAGGTCCCCGAAGTGCGGCGCATCGAAGAGGCGCTGCGCCGCCGGCTCGGCACCGACGTCCGCGTCACGTTGCGCGCGAGAGGGAAAGGCCAGATCCACGTCGCGTTCTACTCGAACGAGGACCTGGCGCGCCTGCTCGAGGTCTTCCTCGGAGCCCCGTTCGACGGATGAAGGACCGCGGCGTGACGATCGTCATTCACACGGATGGCGATCTCGACTCGCGGCAGTATCGGGTGCCGGTGTGGGCGTTCGAGGCAGGGAAGTGGGGGGCCCTGGTGGTCGCCCTCCTGGTGGTCCTGTTCTTCGCCTTCGCGGGGCCCATCAGCCGGGCCGCGGCGCGCGTGCCCGGGCTGGAGCGGCAGGTGACGCGATTGCGCGAGGAGAACGGTCAAGTGCAGCAGCTCGCCGCGGCCCTGAATCGTGCCGAGGAGAACTATCAATCCCTGCGCCAGCTGCTCGGGGTCAGAGCGCCGCCCGAGCGGACCAGCGCGAAGCTGGGCGTAGAGTTGCTGCGTGCGGTCGCGGTGCGCGCGCGCTCACCAGCCGCGTCGCCGCGGTACGAACCCGGGCCGTCGCAACCTTCACATTGGCCGCTCGACGTGGCCGGTTTCGTCACACGAGGCCAGGTGCGCCCGGGCGACGCGGCGGAGTCGCATCCGGGCGTGGACATCGCGGTACCCGAGGGCACGCCGGTACGCGCGGCCGGCGGGGGGATGGTCGCGGCCGCGGGCATCGATCCCGCCTACGGCTTGTTCGTGCTCTTGCGCCATACCCAAGGGTATGAGACGATGTACGGGCACGCCTCGCGGCTGCTGGTACGCGAGGGAGACTCGGTGCAGGCAGGGCAGGTGATCGCGCTGTCCGGGACCTCGGGGCGATCCACGGCTCCGCACTTGCACTTCGAAATCCGGCGTGACGGACGGTCGCTCGACCCTCTCACTGTCGTGAAACAGGAGAATTGACATGGCGATCTTCACGGAGAAAGGGCACGGCGCGCCTGAGTCCGAAGCCGGACTCTCGATCATCGGGGCCGGCATGCGGGTGGAAGGCGACATCGTCGCGGAGGGGGTCGTGAAGATCGAAGGAACGGTCGTGGGCACGGTGCGAGCCGGCCGCCAGGTGCTCGTGGCGAAGGGCGGGGAAGTAGAGGGGGACGTCATCACGAAGGAAGCCATCATTGGTGGGGAAGTGCGCGGCAGCGTCCGCGCTGAGGAGCGGATCGAGATTCAGGCAGCCAGCGTCGTCCACGGGGACCTCGCCTCGCGGCGCCTGCAGGTGCAGGAGGGGGGCGAGATCAACGGCGTGGTACGGATGGGGGAGGGTGCGTTGGAGAAGGAGGCAGAGCACTCGGGCTCCCGCTGAGCTCCATGGCCACATATCCACATGTCGCCCCGAGTTGCGTGTGGAAATTTTAGTCCGCTGTGCAGCAGTGAGTTACGCAATCGGTCGTGTGGGAATCTCCCCTTAATTGGCCGTCACTGTCCCTAATGTGGCGCGATAATGTCGCTATACTGTAAGCGCACCTCACGCGGCGTGCTGCGCCGCGGCTTCCAATGCGCCTAGGCGAGGTGACCGAGTATCTCGATGACTACCTGCGAGTCCGAGAGGTCCCTGACGCCCCGCAGGCGCTCAATGGGCTGCAGCTGGCGAACGGCGGAGAGATCACGCGCGTCGCAGCCGCCGTGGATCTCTGCGAGGCGACCGTACGGCTCGCCGCCGAGGCGCGGGCCGACTTGCTGCTGGTGCACCACGGCCTCTTTTGGGGTGGGCCTCGTCCCCTGACCGGTCCCGCCTACCGGCGGGTTGCTGGCCTGCTGCAATGCAACATCGCCGTCTACAGCGCGCATCTGCCGCTCGATCGGCACCCGGAGGTCGGGAACAACGCGGTGCTCGCTCGGCAGCTGGGGGTGCGCGTGCTGGGCGAGTTCGGCGAGGAGTACGGCGTCACGATCGGCGTCTGGGGGGAGCTCGACGTGGAGCGGGTGCAGCTGCGGGAGCGACTCCACGAGTTGCTCGGGTCGGCGCCGCGCCTGATGGCGTTCGGCCCGGCGCGCACCGGGCGCGTCGGCATCGTGACGGGAGGCGCGGGGTCACTGATCGGCCAGGCTGCGGCGGCGGGATTGGACACCTATATCACGGGTGAGGGAGCCCACCACACGTACTTCGATGCCGAGGAGCTCGGCCTGAACGTCTTCTACGCCGGTCATTACGCCACAGAGACGGTGGGCGTCAAAGCGCTGGCCGAACACCTCCACCAGCGCTTCGGGCTGCCCTGGGTGTTCCTCGACCATCCCACCGGCCTTTGACGCCGCGTCGCGTCCTCCCGGTGCTCGCGGCCGCGGAGCTGCTGGCGATGGCGCCGTGGTTCAGCGCATCGGCCGTCGCGCCGGTCCTGGCCGCGCGCTGGGGTCTGGGCGGGGCGGGGACGGCGTGGCTCACGATCTCCGTGCAGCTGGGCTTCGTCGCCGGCGCGCTCGTGTCGGCGGTGCTCACGCTGAGCGACCGCTGGTCGGCGCGGCGCTTGATCGCCGGGTGCGCGGTGATCGCGGGGCTCGCCACGGTCGGCGTGGCGGTCGCGCCCACGGCGGGCGTGGCCATCACGTTGCGGTTGCTGACCGGGGCGGCGCTCGCGGGGGTCTATCCGCCTGGCATGAAGCTGACGGCGGGCTGGTTCCGAGAGGCGCGCGGCTGGGCGATCGGCGTGCTCGTGGGCGCGCTCACGGTAGGGTCGGCCCTGCCGCACCTGGTGCGCTGGTCCGTGCCGGGCGACATGTGGCGTGCGGTGCTCGGTGCCGCCGCGGCGAGCGCGTGGGTGGGCGCGGGCCTGGTGCTGGTGGTGCCGCACGACGGACCGTATGCGGCGCCCGCGCCCGCGTTCACGTGGCGCGCGGTGCCCCGGATCCTGCGCGACCGCGCGCTCACGCTCGCGAACCTCGGCTACCTCGGACACATGTGGGAGCTCTACGCGATGTGGACCTGGATGGCCGTGTTCATCGCGGCGAGCGAGCAGGCGCGCGGGGGCGGTGCGGCGGGCGGCGCACTCCCCGCGCTGCTGACGTTCGCGGTCGTGGGGAGCGGAGCGGTCGGGTGCTGGCTGGGCGGGCGGTACGCCGACCGGTGGGGGCGCACCGTGGTGACCAGTGGCGCCATGGTGATGTCGGGCGCGTGCGCGCTGGCCGCCGGCGCGGTGTTCGGGCGCCCGCTTGGGGCGCTGGTTCCGCTCCTCCTCGTCTGGGGCGTGACGGTCGTGGCCGACTCGGCCCAGTTCTCGACGGCCGTGAGCGAGCTCGCGCCGGCCGACCACGTCGGCACGGCGCTCACGCTGCAGACGAGTCTCGGGTTTCTGCTCACGTGCGTGACGATCTATCTCTTGCCGGCGGTAGCCACTCGCATCGGTTGGCGCTGGAGCATGAGCGTGCTGGCCCTGGGCCCGGCGTGCGGGGTGTGGGCGATGCTGGCGCTCAGGGGCCGGCCGGAGGCGGCGCGGCTGGCCGGGGGGAGAAGGTGAACAGCCGAGGAGGCAGTGGGGAGCGTCGTGAAGAGATCCGCTACTTCAGTGGAACCACGAAGCGCACGGTGACGCTCTCCGCCGTCTGCGGGGCCACGGTGCAGTAGCACTGCGCCCCGATCAACTTCTTCACGCCGAGCACTTCCGCTTCGGCGATCCCGGAGACGTCCCGGAACGTTATCTCGAACACTTCGCCGTCGAGCACGCGATAGCTGACGGGCCGGCCGAGCAGGCGATGGTGTGGATCGATCATGGCGAGTCCATCCACCAGGCGGTGCCGGATGTCGCTGAGCTGCTCGGCCGAGAGCAGGGGCGGGGGCGCGTCGCTCATCGGCGGTTGGTCGAGACGGCCGCGGCGTTGCGACGGATTCCATCCGAGCCGGCGCGCTCGAACGCGGTGTCGCCGAAGCGGCGGTCGAATTCTTCCGGCTCCATCCGGAGCAGCGTGTCGAGCTCGGGTGCGGAGAGTTCCAGCCTGGGCGCGAGCTCCGGATCGGTCGTGGGAGTCGCGAAGCGAACGTTCCACGGGCACACGTCCTGGCAGACGTCACACCCGAACAGCCAGTCGCCGACCATTCCCTGTTCAGTGCCCGTGAAGCCGCCGCGATGCTCGATCGTGAGGTACGAGATGCAGCGGCGCGAGTCCAGCACCCGGGGGTCCGGGAACGCGGCGGTCGGGCAGGCTTCCAGGCAGCGGGTGCACGTTCCGCAGCGGTCGGCCTCGAACGGCGCATCGGGAGCGAGTGCCGCGTCGGTGAGGATGACGCCGATGAAGGTGAAGGAGCCGAGCTTGGGGTGGATGAGCATCGTGTTCTTGCCGATCCAGCCGAGCCCGGCGCGCTGCGCGAGTTCGCGCTCGGGCACCGGCCCGGCGTCGACGTAGCAGCGAGTGCGGGAGTCCGGCACGAGCTCGCGGACGGCGCTCGCGAGTCGCTCCAGCCGCCGGCCCACGACGCGGTGATAATCCACCGCCCAGGCGTACTGGGCGACCTTCCCGTGATCCCGGGCCGCCGGCCGGGGATCGGCCGCGCCGTGGAAGTAGCTCGTGAGGGTCACCACGGCCACCGTGGCCTCGGGCATGATGCGGTGGGGCAGCTTCCGTTGCTCCGCTTGGCGGTGCAGGTAGCTCATGGTGCCCGCGTACCCCGCGGCGAGCCAGCGGTCCAATGCGTCCGCGTGCGCGTTCCGCTCCAGTGAAGCGACGCCGATGGCGTCGAAACCCAACGCTTCTCCTCGACGCTTTACCGCGACGGTGTTCCGGACGGGATTCATAGGTGCATCACTTCCCGTCGCCAGCGCGCGAACCGCACCACGTCCTCGAGCGGCGGCACGGCCGCTTCGTCGCCGTACGCGGTGAGCATGCGCCAGCGCAGGTACTCGCGGGGCGGCAGCGGAAGAAACGGCGGGCGGCGGAACCACCCGCGGGCGCGGAAGCTCCAAGCGAGTCGCAGCAGATCCACGGCGAGGCGCGGATGCGCGAGCGCTCGCATCGCGAGACGCAGGGACAGCGACGGCCAGCTGGTAGGGTTCCGCATCGCCCCTTGCAATTTACACGCGCGGTCGCGCAGCCGAGCGGCGCGCGCGGTGTCGAGGGCGCCGCTCGTCCTGTATATTGACCGCCTATGACGCTCGCAAGTGGCCTTTCGGCGACCCGCCAGGCCGGCGCCCATCCGCTCGCCCACTATCGGGGCGAGTTCCCGATCTTCCGGGACAAGATCTACCTCAATACCTGCTCGCTGGGCGCGCTGGGGGAGCGGACTCGCCGGCGCATCGCCGAGTTCCTCGATCTCTGGCAGGAGCGCGGGGCGTCCGCCTGGTACGACGTGTGGTGGGCCGCGCTGGGGGAGTTGCGCCGTCGCTACGCGCGCGTGATCGCCGCGACGCCCGAGGAGATCGCCCTCGGCCCGAGCGTCTCCGTTGCGCTCGCCTCGGTGGCGGAGGCGTTGGACTATGGCAAGCGCCGCCGGGTCGTCGTCACTTCGCTCGACTTCCCCACCGTCGCCTACCAGTGGCTCGCCAAGCGGGCGCGCGGGATCGAGCTGGTCGTGGTCGAGAGTCCGGATCAGGTCACCGTGCCCGTGGAAGCGATCGCGCGCGCGGTGGACGAGCGTACCGCGCTCGTGGCGACGTCCCACGTCTACTTCACGAGCGGAGCGATCCAGGATATCGCCGCCGTGGCCGAGGCTGCCCACGCGAGCGGCGCGCTCTGCCTGATCGACGCCTACCAGTCGGTGGGGCAGGTACCGGTGGACGTGCATGCGAGCGGGGTCGACTTCCTCACCGCGGGCGGCCTCAAGTGGCTGCTCGGCGGCCCGGGGGTGGTGTTCCTCTACGCGCGGGAGGACCTGGCGCGCCGCCTGATGCCGGGCGTCGCCGGGTGGTTCGGGCACCGGGACCAGTTCGCCTTCGACCCCCGACGGCTCGAGTTTCACGACGACGCGCGGCGCTTCGAGCTCGGAACGCCCGCGCTCGCCGCCATCTACGCTCAACTCGGCGGGCTTGACTACATCGACGAGATCGGGGTGCCGGCGATCCGGGCCGTCGCCGCGGCGCTGACGGAGGACCTCATCGCCCGCGCCCGGGAGCGGGGTTTTCATCCCAAGGTCGGGGCGCACCCACAGCAGCGCTCCGCGATCGTGATGCTCCCCGCCGCGGATCCGGCGGCCAAGGTGCGCCTGCTCGCCGAGGCGGGGATCGTCGCGGACGCGCGGCCCGGGCACGTGCGCCTCTCCCCATTCTTCTATAACGTGCAGGATGACCATGTCGCAGCGCTCGAGCGGCTCGCAACGCGCGCCGGTCACTGAAGACGAACGCCTGCTCACGTCCGCCCCGCAAGCGGAGCGGCGGGGATTCACACGCACGGACCCGTGGCGGGTGCTGCGCATCCTGGGCGAGTTCGTGGAAGGGTTCGACACTCTCGCCGACGTCCACAACGCCGTCACGATCTTCGGCTCGGCGCGCACGCCGGCCGACGACCCGTTCTACGAGCGGGCGGTCGCGACGGCACGTCTGCTCGCCCGCGAGGGGTTCCCCGTCATCACGGGGGGTGGTCCCGGTATCATGGAGGCGGCGAACCGCGGCTGCCAGGAGGGGAACGGGCTCTCGATCGGCTGCAACATCGAGCTGCCCTTCGAGCAGGGGATCAACGCCTACGTTGAGCGCGCGATCAACTTTCGCTATTTCTTCGTGCGCAAGACGATGTTCGTGAAGTACTCGACGGCGTTCATCGTTTTCCCGGGTGGCTTCGGAACGATGGACGAGCTGTTCGAAGCGCTGACGCTCATCCAGACCGGAAAAGTGAAGCACTTTCCCGTCATCTTGTTCGGCAACGACTACTGGGCCGGCCTCGTGGAATGGCTGCGGGAGCGGGTGGCAGGGGAGGGGAAGATCGACACGGCGGACCTGGAGCTGTTTCACGTGACCGACGACCCCGAGGACGCGGTGCGCCGCTGCGTCAAGGCGCGCGCCCGCCGCACCGAATCCTTTGCGGTGGAGAGCCGATGACGACACGCAAGGACTACCTGCGCGGCCCGCGTATCGACCCCAGGCCGATCACTGGCAAGGAAACGGTCACCGAGCTCGTCGACAACGCGTTCCTGGCTTACAACGCGGGCCGGCTGGCCGAGGGCTGTCGCCTGTTCGCGGAGCGAATGCTCGCGGAGGACGTCACGGTCGGGATGAGCCTGACCGGTGCGATGACGCCGGCGGGGCTCGGCATGTCCACGATGATCCCCCTCATCGAGGCGGGGTTCGTCGACTGGATCGTATCGACGGGCGCGAACCTGTATCACGACTCCCACTTCGGGCTCGGCCTCACGATGCACAAGGGCACGCCCTTCGCGGACGATGTGGAGCTGCGCGAAGAGGGCGTCGTCCGCATCTACGACATCTTCTTCGACTACCAGGTGCTGCTCTCCACCGACGCCTATATCCGCGAGGTCTCGGCCCGACCCGAGTTCCAGCGCCCGATGAGCACGGCGGAATACCACTACCTGCTGGGCGGTTACGTCCGCGAGCGCGAGCAGGCCTTGGGGATCGGGCGCAAGTCGGTGCTGGGCGTGGCCCACGAGTGCGGCGTGCCGATCTACACCTCCTCTCCGGGGGACTCCTCGATCGGGATGAACGTGGCGGAGCAGGCACTGACGGGCTCGCAGCTCCGCTTCGACGTGAGCGCCGACGTGAACGAGACCTCGGCCGTCGTGTTCCACGCCAAGACCCACGGCGGCAAGAGCGGCGTGTTGATCATCGGCGGGGGGAGTCCCAAGAACTTCGTGCTCCAGACCGAACCGCAGATTCAGGAGGTGCTGGGGATCGGTGAGAAGGGACACGACTACTATCTCCAGATGACCGACGCCCGCCCCGACACCGGCGGACTGTCGGGGGCGACGCCGTCCGAGGCGGTGAGCTGGGGGAAGGTCGACCCGGAGAAGCTCCCCGATACCGTCGTGTGCTACCTGGACAACACGGTCGGCTTCCCGATTCTCGCCGCCTACGCGCTTGCCAAGCGCAAGCCGCGCCGCCTCAAGCGGCTGTACCACAAGCGCGACGAGATGCTCCGCGAGCTCACCGAGGCGTACCAGGAAGCGAAGGCCGACCGCGACGCCCGCGCGGAGGCGACGCCTGTCGGGCGCCAGCCCTAGGCCCGGCTCCGACCCCAAGCAGTCGAGGGCGTACGCCGTCTACGCCCTCGGGCTGCTGACGCTGATCAACCTCCTCAACTACACCGACCGCAACGTCGTCTTCGCGCTGTTCCAGCCGCTGAAGCGCGAGCTCGCGCTGACCGACCACGAGCTCGGCTGGCTGGGCTCGGCGTACGTGATCGTGCTGTCGCTCGCGGCGCTGCCGCTCGGTGTCGTGGGCGACCTCAAGTCGCGTCGCGCGGTCATCGCCTTCGGGGTGGGGCTGTGGAGCGCGTTCACGGCACTCGGTGCCGCGGTGAGCGGCTTCTGGCAGCTCCTCGTGTGCCGGGCGATGGTGGGCGTGGGGGAGGCGGGCTACGGGCCCGCGGCCCAGGCGTTGATCGCGGAATTCTTCCGCGGGCGGCGTCGCGCCTTTGCCATCGGGGTCTACTCGGTCGGCATGGCGTTCGGGGGCGTGCTCGGCATCTGGCTGGGCGGCGTGCTGGCGGAGCGCTACGGCTGGCGCACGGCGTTCATCGCGATGGGCGCACCGGGGCTCGTGCTCGCGCTCCTCGCCTCGCGGCTGCGCGAGCCCCGGCGGCAGGCGCCGGCGTCCGTCTGGGCCACCCTCGCCCGCTGGTACGACAGCGGCGTCCGCAACCTGGTCCGCCCGGCGCTGCCGCTCGCGGGCCTCACGCTCGCGGGCGCCGCCGTGAGCGGTGTGATGGCGCTGTTCCAGCGCATGCCTTCGGGCGTGGACACGGCGGTGTTCGGCGGCTTCGTGACGGTCGGCGTGGTGTGGACGGTGATGCGCTTGGTGCCGATCGCCATCCGGCGCACGACCGAGGCCACCGTCGTGGCGGCGACCGCGTTCGAGGACTTCCTCCAAGCCGCCGCCACGGTGCTGCGCACGCCGACCCTGATCTGGATGTTCGTGGGCGGCGCCCTGGTGACGTTCGCGGTGAACGGGTTGATCGCGTGGGCCCCGAGCTTCATGGAACGGGTGCACGGGTTCTCCGTCGGGCGCGTCGGCCGGGAGTTCGGGATCTGGGGGCTCGCCGGCGGCGCGCTCGGCGGGCTGTTCGGGGGGCGCGTGGGGGACTGGCTGCTGGGGCGCTGGCCCGGCGGGCGGGTGCTCGTGTCGGGAGCCGGGTTCGTGCTGGGGGGCCCCGTGTGCGCGGCATTGCTGCTCGTCGAGGGGCTGCGCTGGTTCGTGCCGCTGTTGTTCGCGACGTTCTTCCTCTACACGTGGTACAACGGCCCGCTCTCGGCCGTCATCCTGGACGTGGTGCCGCCCGCCGTGCGCGGCTCGGTGCTGGGCGCCTTCCTGTTGTTCTCCCACCTCGCGGGCGACGCCATCGCGCCGCCGCTCGTCGGTTACCTGTCCGACCGCTTCGGGTTGCGCCCCGCGATGCTGCTGTTGCCCTCGGCCGGGCTGGTGGGCGGCCTCGTCATCCTGGTGGCGTTGCGGACGGTGGCGCGGGACATGGCGCGGGTGAAAACATGAAGATCGCCGTCCTGTTCGACACCCAGCATCCCGACTGGAGCGACGCGGACTACAAGAAGGCGATCGAGACCAAGGTCGAGGAGGCGGAGTACGACGTGGGGCGGGCGCTCGTCGCCAAGGGGCACGACGTGTTGATGGTGGGCGTGCACGAGGCGCTCCCGCCGCTGCTCGATCGCCTCGCCGGGTTCCAGCCGAAGCTCGTCTTCAACGGCTGCGAGGCGTTCCGGGGGCGCGCCCACCACGAGTATGGGCTCGCCGCGGTGCTGGAGATGCACGGCTACCGCTACACCGGCTCGTCGCCCACCGGGCTGCTGGTCGCGCGCAACAAATCGCTCACGAAGAAGATCCTCGCGTACCACGGCATCCGCGTCCCCGCCTTCGCCGAGTTCCACCCCGGCGAGAAGCCGCTGCGGCCTTCGGAGCTCCGCTTCCCGCTGATCGTCAAGCCCTTGCTCGAGGACGCGTCGATCGGCATCGCCCAGGCATCGGTGGTCGAGGACGACGGCAGCCTGGCGGACCGGGTGAAGTTCATCCACGAGAAGTTCAACCAGGCGGCGATCGTGGAGGAGCTCATCGAAGGACGGGAGCTGTACGTCGGCCTGCTCGGCAACGACAAGCTGCAGGTGTTACCGATCGTCGAGATGACGTTCGGCGAGGCGGAGGCAGCGGAGCAGCGCATCGCCACCTACAAGGCGAAATGGGACGAGGAGTACCGCAAGCGGAAGCGCATCAAGAACGTGTTCGCGAAGGGCCTGGCGGACGACCTGACCGCGAAGATCGGGGACCTCTGCGCCACGGCCTTTCACGCGCTGTGGCTGCAGGACTACGGACGGGTTGACCTGCGGTTGACCCACGACGACGAGGTATACGTGCTGGAGGTGAATCCGAACCCGTTCCTCGCGTTCGAGCACGAGATGGCGAACGCCGCCGAGAAGGCGGGCCTGTCGTACGACGAGTTCATTCAGCGCATCGTGGACGAGGCGATGAAGCGTGACCAGGTCCGCTAGGGCCGCGCGCCGCCGGCACCGCGAGGTGCCCACGCCCGAGCTTCGCTGCCCGACGTGCCGGGCGGAGCTCGATCGGTTCTGGTCGTACTGCTCCGACTGCGGGCGCCGGCTCGAGTGGCGGGACGTCACGCGGGAGACCGGGGCCGAGTGCTACTACTGCGGCTGGGTCGTCTCGGACAGCTTCTCCCATTGCCCGTGGTGCGGGCGCGACATCGCCGACCGGGACTCGAGCGCCGTGCCGCTCAAGGCGCCGAAGGGATTCAAGTTCCACCGCCGCTGCCGCTGGGGCTGCGGCGGCGGCGTCATGTATCCGATGCGCTACTGCCCCTGGTGCGGCCGGCCCGAGAAGTGGCGCCACGACGAGTTCCAGAACGTCTGCCCCCACTGCAACAAGGGCGTGAACGACTGGATGAACTGGTGTCCCTGGTGCGGGGAGGATTCCACCGGACAGGACCTGGTCCGCCAGGCACTCGCGCGCGCCCGCCGGCTGCTCGTGACGACGCGGGTCAGGGACTGGCATTATCGCGTGCTGCTGCGGCCGGGCGTGTCGGGCGTCACGCACAGCTCGCCCAAGGTGATCGAGATCGAGCGGCGCTACGTGACGGGGAAACGTCGGCGCGACGAGATCTCCTGGACCATGCTCACCGGACTCATCCTGCACGAGCTCGGGCACTCGTTCCTGTTCCACAACTGGCGCCTCACCCGCACCGGGCGGTTCCGGCGCGCCTTCGGCGAGGTGCGGAAGGCCTACCGCGTGTCGGACTCGAAGTGGGTGGATTTCGAGTTGCGCCACGTGACGACGACCCTGCCGAATTACGTCACCGCCTACGCGGCGACTCACCCCCAGGAGGACTTCGCGGAGACGTTTCGCGTGTACGTCGTCCGGCGGGGCCGGCTGCGGGAGCTGTTCGGCGAGTTCGGCCGGAAGCGCAAGGGCGTGGTGCTGTTCGAGAAGTTCCTCGTGTTGCACGACTACGTAAGGTCGCTGTGGGGTTGGCGGTGAAACGACGGGGCAGAGGGAAGGAGGAGGGCGGAAAGGGGAAGGGGCCCGCGGGAGGGGGAGGGGGAGGGGGAGGGGCGAAGCACATCGGGATCGTGGGGGTGAGCGCCGAGGGGGCGGCGCTGTGCTATCGCACGATCTGCACCGAGGCCGCGCGCGTGATGGGGGAGCACAACCATCCCGAAGTCACGATGCATACGCATCCCCTGGCCGACTACATGCGTCACATCCGCCGCCACGACTGGCGTGGCGTCGCGGACTTGATGCTCTCGTCCGCCCGCAAAGCGGCGCAGGTCGGCGCCGCGTTCGCCATCAGCCCGGACAACACGGTCCATCAGGCGTTCGCGCTCGTGGAGCCCGAATCCCCCATCCCCTGGCTCCACATCGGCCGGGTCGTCGCTCGGGAAGCCGAGGGCCGCCGCTTCCGACGGCTCGGGATCCTGGGCACGCGGTACTTGATGGAGGGCCCCGTCTACCCCGAGGCGCTCCAACCCGCCGGGATCGCGACCCTGACCCCGGAGCCTCCGGAGCGCGCGCGCATCGACGCGATCATCATGGATGAGCTCGTGAACGGCCGCTTCCTCGAGGCGTCGCGGGCGTACGTCCATGACGTGATCGCGGCGCTGGGCCGGCGCGGCTGTGATGCCGTGGTCCTGGGGTGCACCGAGATCCCACTCCTCGTACGCGACGGCGAGGCCCCTCTCCCGGCGCTCGATTCGACCCGGCTGCTCGCGCGGGCCGCACTGCGGGAGGCCATCGGCGCGAGCTAAGCGCGCCGGGGCGCGTGATCAGGGTTTGCTCAGCCTGGCCACCTCTTTCAGGTACGCCCGCGACTGCGCCACCTGCTTCGCGTAGTCGGCGATCTCCTCGGAGCGGCGGGCCGCATCCCAGCCGAGCAGCTCACCCAGATGGTCCGCGACGGCACTCGTGACGGGGACGGCCTGGTCCCGGGTCTCGGAGAAGAGGTGGAGCCGGCGCATGAGCACGTCCCCGAGCCGCAGCGCCATCTCCCGCTCCACCGCGTGCGTCACTTCGGCCCAGATCTCCGGCCGGCCCGGGATGATCGGCTTCCCGAGGGCGCGGTCGCGCTCCACGAGGTTCAGCACCGCCGGCGCTTCGCTTCCGTAGGCCTGCACCAAATGGCGCGCCGTAGGCTCGGGGACCTCGCGGGCACGGGCCGCCTCTACGAGCACGGCGAGATCCGCCGTCTCGCCTCCCGGCAGCGGCACGCGATCGGTGGGGGGCCGGCGCGGGATCGGCCGGCCGTCGAGCTCGTGCAGCCGCCGGGCGACGCGGTCGACCATGTCGCGCCCCATGACGCGGAACGTGGTGAGCTTGCCGCCGGCGATGGTGATCAGGCCACTGGCGCTCTCGACGATGCGGTGCTCCCGGGAGACCGCCGACGCGGCGACCTCGCGCTCGGGGGCGAGCAGGGGCCGCAGGCCCGCCCAGCTGCAGATCACGTCGTGCGGGGCGAGGCGGGCCTGCGGAAAGAACGCGTTCGCCGACCGCAGCAGATAGACGACGTCGCTCCCGGACGCCCGCACGTCGTCGGGCGGGGCGACGTCGTCCGTGTCGGTGGTCCCGACGTAGCTCAGGTCCCCCCAGGGGAGCACGAACATCACTCGCCCGTCGATCGGCGACGTGAGGGTCACCGCGTGCGCATTCCCGATCCGCCCGCGGGGCACGGCGACGTGCGCGCCCTTCGTGAGCCGGAGCAGCGGCGGGGCCTGCGGGTCGTCGAGCCGGCGCAGGGCATCCACCCAGGGTCCCGTCGCGTTCACCACGATCAAGGCACGCACGGTCCGGGCCTCGCCGGTGAGCGCGTCCCGCAGCGTCGCGCCTCGCACGCGGCCATCGGGACGGACGAGGCTCGTCACCTCGGTGTAGTTCGCGACCAGAGCGCCGGCCTGGGCCGCGCCGCGGATGGCGGCCAGCACGAGCCGCGCGTCGTCGGTCTGCGCGTCGTAGTAGACCGCCGCTCCCACCAGGCCCCGCTCCCGCAGTCCCGGCTCGGCCTTGAGCGCGGCCCGCCGGCCCAGCCAGCGATGCAGGCGCACGTTGCGGAAGGCGGCGAGCAGGTCGTACAGCCACATCCCCGCCCGCAGCCGCCAGGCCGGCACCCGCGCCCCGCGGTAGACGGGGAACAGGAATGCGAGCGGCCGTACGAGGTGCGGCGCCAGGTCGAGCAGCAGGCGCCGCTCCCGGCTTGCTTCCCGCACTAGATGGAAGGCGTACTGCTCGAGATAGCGGAGACCGCCGTGGATGAGGCGCGACGAGCGCGACGATGTCGCGCCTGCGAAGTCGCCCTTGTCCACAAGCGCCGTGCGGAGGCCGCGCAGCGCCGCATCGCGCGCGATCCCGGCGCCCGTGATCCCGCCGCCGATGACGAGCACATCGACGGGCTCAGCGGTCATCGATGCGAGCGCGCGGGCGCGCGTGCGATGCGAGAACGGTGTCTCGGCCGCCAACTCCCCTCCCCTCGGAGCCGATGCTAGCTTTCGACCGGGCGCGAAGGGAGAATGTAATGCCGGGTGGAAACGGACGTCGCGTGGCGGTCGTGGCCGGATGTCGCACGCCGTTCTGCAGGGCGGGCAGCGTGCTGAAGCAGGCGCGCGCCGTCGATCTCGCGCGGCTCGCCGCACGCGAGCTCGTGCACCGCACGAATCTCGACGGCGCGGAAGTCGACCAGGTGATCTGGGGCCAGGTCGTCCCGTCGGCCCTCGTCCCCAACGTCGGCCGCGAGGTGAGCCTGCTACCCCAGTTCCCGAAGGAGATCCCCGCCTACTCCCTCAACCGTGCCTGCGCCTCCGCCAACCAGGCCGTCACGGCCGCGTACGACCAGATCGTGCTGGGCCACGCGGACGTGATCCTGGCCGGGGGCGTGGAGAGCCTCTCGGACATTCCGATCCTGGCCTCGCGCCGCCTCGCCGACATCCTGGTCGAGGCGAGCAAGGCCAAGACGGCCCTGCAGCGTGTCAGGGCGTTCGCGAAGATCCGGCCGCGCGACCTGATCCCCGTGTCGCCGGCGATCGCCGAGCCCTCCACCGGCGAAACGATGGGCCAATCGGCCGAGAAGATGGCCAAGGAAAACCGCATCTCCCGCGAGGCCCAGGACCGCTGGGCCCTGCGCAGCCATCAGCTCGCCGCGCAGGGCGGCGCCGACGGCCGGCTCACCGCGGAGATCGTGCCGGTCTTCCCGAGCCGTCCGGGCGACCCGATCGTCACGGAGGACAACGGCGTCCGGCGCGACACGTCGCTCGATCAGATGGCCAAGCTCAAGCCCGTGTTCGACCGCCGCTATGGCAGCGTCACCGCCGCGAACTCCTCGCCCCTCACGGACGGCGCCTCGGCGGTGCTCCTGATGAGCGGCGAGGCGGCCCGGGCCCTGGGGTACGAGCCGCTCGCCTACGTGCGCTCCTACGCGGTCGGCGCGGTGGATCCCGGGTGGCAACTGCTGCAGGCGCCGGTGTTCACGGTGCCCCGGGCGCTGGAGCGGGCCGGCGTCGCGTGGAAGGACCTGGGGCTGATCGAGATCCACGAGGCGTTCGCCGCGCAGGTGCTCTCCAACCTGAAGGGCTTCGAGGAGCGGGGCTGGGAGATCAATGAGGACATCATCAACGTGATGGGCGGCTCGATCGCGATCGGGCATCCATTCGGCGCCACGGGCGGCCGGCTCGTCACCACGCTTGCGAACGAGATGAAGCGGCGCGACGTGCAATTCGGGCTCATCTCGGTGTGCGCGCAGGGCGGGATGGCGTCCGCCATCGTGCTCGAGCGGCGCTGATGCCGGGACCGGCGCTCACCTGGGAGCCCGCCGACGGCGTCGCCATCGTCACGTTCGACCTGAAGGACTCCCCCGTCAACAAGTTCTCCCGCGCGGTGAAGGATGAGTTCATCGCGACCTTCATGGCGCTCGAGCACGACCCCGCGGTGCGGGCGATCGCCGTGTTCTCGGGCAAGCCCGACAAGTTCATCGCGGGCGCGGACATCGAGGAGTTCGTGACGATCGGGAGCGCCGCCGAGGCCGAGCGGCTCGCGGCTGAGGGGCAGGAGATGATGGACCGCATCGCGCGCTTCCCGAAGCCCGTCGCCGTCGGCATCCACGGCGCCTGTCTCGGCGGAGGACTCGAGTTCGCGCTCGCCTGCCACTACCGCGTCGCCACGGACCACCCCAAGACGCAGCTCGGCCTGCCCGAGGTCCAGCTCGGCATCCTTCCGGGGGCGGGCGGCTGCCAGCGACTGCCGCGGCTGATCGGCGCGCGGGCGGCGCTCGACCTCATCCTCGCCGGCAAGAGCGAGCGGGCGCCCAAGGCGTTCCGGCTCGGGATGGTGGACGAGCTGGTGCACCCGGCGATCCTGCAGGACATCACCGTTGCTGCGGCGCGGCGCCTCGCCGACCGCTGGCGTCCCAGGCGGCGGCGCCGGGGCGGCATGCTCGGCTGGCTGCTCGACCGCAACCCGCTGGGCCGCCGCTTGGTGTTTCGCGCGGCGCGGCGGCAGGTGCTCGAGCGCACGAAAGGCCAGTACCCCGCGCCGCTCGCCGCCCTCGAAGCCGTCGAGCACGGACTGAAGCACGGCATGGCGGAGGGGCTGAAACGCGAGGCCCGGCTGTTCGGGCAGCTCGCGGTCACCGACGTCTCCCGCAAACTGGTCCAGATCTTCTTTGCCACGACCCAGCTCAAGAAGGACTTCGGCATCCCCAACGCCCCGCCGCCCGCTGCGGTGCAGCGGCTCGCGATCGTCGGCGCCGGGTTCATGGGGTCGGGGATCGCGGGCACGGCGATCGTGCAGGCGGGCGTCGACGTGCGCATGAAGGACGCGGACCTGCCCCGCGTGGCCCAAGGGCTCGCCGCCGCCCGCGGGCAGCTCGACGAGCGGCTGCGGCGCCGCCGCATCACGAAGTACGAGTACGCCCGCCTCGCCGCCCTGCTCTCGGGCGGGGACGGCTACGCCGGCTTCGGGCGCGCCGACCTCGTCATCGAGGCGGTGTTCGAGGACCTGGGGGTGAAGCAGCAGGTGCTGCGCGAGGTGGAAGCGGCGGCGCGGGACGAGGCCGTGTTCGCGTCGAATACCTCGACGATCCCCATCGCGCGCATCGCCGAGGCGGCGAGCCGGCCGGAGCGCGTGATCGGCATGCACTTCTTCTCGCCTGTCGACCGAATGCCGCTGCTCGAGGTGATTCCCGCGGCGCGCACGGCGCCGGGCGTCGTGAGCACCGCGGTCGGCTTTGGGCGGCGGCTGGGGAAGACGGTGATCGTCGTGAAGGACAGCCCGGGGTTCTGGGTGAACCGCATCCTCGCCCCGTATGCGAACGAGGTCGGTCACCTGCTCGCCGAGGGCGCCTCGATCGAGGAGATCGACGCGGCGGCGGTGGGGTTCGGGTTCCCGGTCGGGCCCGTCACGCTGCTCGACGAAGTGGGGCTCGACGTGGCGGAGAAGGTGAGCCAGGTGATGGGCGCGGCGTTCGGGGAGCGGCTGCAGGCGACCGCCGGCGTGGCGGCGCTCGTGAAGGCGGGCCGGCTGGGGCGCAAATCGGGGCGCGGGTTCTATCGCTACGGGGGCGGCAAGAAACGGGGTGTGGACCCCGCGGTGTACGAGCTCCTCGGCGTCCACCCGAACGGCGGCCCCCGCCTCGCCGATATCCTGCAGCGCCTCGTGGACGGCATGCTGAACGAGGCCGCGCGAGCGGTCGGCGACGGCGTGGTGCGCACGCCCCGCGACGGCGACATCGGGGCGATCTTCGGGTTCGGTTTCCCGCCGTTCCGTGGCGGCCCGCTCCGCCACGCGGACGACCTGGGCGCGGCCCGACTCGTGGCCGAGCTGGAGCGGCTCGCCGAGCGCTACGGCCCGCGCTTCGCCCCCTGCGAGGTGCTGCAAGAGCAGGCCCGCCGGGGAAGCCGGTTCTACTCCTAACTGCACGGGCCCGCCCCAAGGTGCTGCGCGCCGGCCTCCTCTGGCTCAGCGAGCAACCCCGCGTCTTCAGGTTCGTCCGGGGGAACGGCCTGGCGCGTCGCTTCGCGGCGCGCTTCGTCGCGGGAGAAACGGTCGACGACGCCGTCGCCGCCCTGAAGCGGCTCAACGCCGCCGGCATCTCGGCGAGCCTCGATCTCCTGGGAGAGGCCGTGGGCGGCGCAGCGGAGGCACGAGCAGCCCGGGACGTCTACCTCCAGACGCTCGATCGCGTCCACCGCGCGCGCGCCGACGGCAACGTGTCCGTGAAGCTGACGCAGATGGGGCTCGACATCGACGAGGGCCTGTGCGTCGACAACGTCCGCGCCATCGGCGCGCGGGTCCGCCAGTACGACTCGTTCGCGCGCATCGACATGGAAGGCTCGGCCTGCACCGAGACGACCCTGCGGCTCTTCACGGAGCGCTTCCACCCGGAGTTCGGCAACGCGGTCGGCGTGGTGCTGCAGTCCTATCTGCGGCGCACCGAGCGCGACGTGGCGGACATGATCGCCCGCGGGGCCCGGGTGCGGCTCTGCAAGGGGGCGTACAAGGAGCCACCGGAGGTCGCGTTCCCGGCGAAAGCCGATGTCGATGCGAACTACATCCGCTGCATGGAGCAACTGCTCGAGCGCGGCACCTACCCCGGGATCGCGACGCACGACGTCAAGATCATCGCGCACGCGAAGGCGTTCGCGCGCCGGCGAGGCATCGCGCCGGCCCGCTTCGAGTTCCAGATGCTGTACGGCGTACGGCGCGACCTCCAGCACGCGCTGCGGCGCGAGGGGTGGAACGTCCGCGTCTACGTCCCCTTTGGGGAACAGTGGTATCCTTACCTCATGCGTCGTCTCGCCGAGCGCCCGGCCAACATCGCCTTCCTGCTCGGCAACGTCGTGAAGGAGTCCGTACGACCGAGCTGACGGACCTCACCCTCGGTGGCTATCAACGGGTGCACGAGCGCGCGCCCGCCTTCGGGGGTGACGATGGCTGGTCCTACTCCGTCGCCACGTTCGTGGACGATGCGCCGGACCCGGACGGACGCTACGGCGCCGCCCTGCTCTTCATCCGGTGGTCAGAGGCGGGGGACCACCCCGTCGGCCATCTCGAGACCGATTACATCGGCTTCGGGCGGACGCCTGCGGACGCGCTCGCCCCGGTGCTCGCGCTCACGCTGCACGACGTGAAGGCGCACCTCGACGCCTGCGTCGCAAGGGCGGGAACGGGGAACTGGGAAGGGGGAAGGGCGTGACCACGGGCGTGGTGCTGGCTCGGACAGGCTCGACGTATCGCGTGCACGCGGAGCGCGGGGAAATGACGGCAGTGCTGCGCGGAAAGCTCAAGCGCAAGGACGATGACCGCGTGGTCGCGGGGGATGTGGTCGAGCTGGACGTTCGCGGCGACGGCCCGGCCGCCATCACCGGCGTGCACCCGCGCCGCTCGCTGCTCGCGCGCCGCTCGTCCGGCGCGCGCGGGCCCGGCCGGCGGCAACCGATCGCCGCGAACGTGGACCAGGTGGTGGTGGTCGCCGCGGCACGGGATCCCGAGCCGAACTTCCGCATGCTCGACCGCTTGCTCGTGATCGCCGAGGCGAATCGCATCCCCCCGGTGCTGGTACTCAACAAGCTCGAGCTCGACCGCGCGGCGTTGGAGCTGTTCCGCCGCCGCTACGGGCCTGCCGGCTACCAGGTACTCGCGACGTCGGTGCACGCGGCCGAGGGTCTCCCCGCGCTGCGCGACCTGCTGCGGGGCCGCGCCTCCGTCCTGGCCGGAGAATCGGGGGTGGGGAAGTCGAGTCTCGTGAACGCGCTCCAGCCGGGCCTGAATCTCCGGATCGGCGAGATCAGCGAGAAGTGGGGGAGGGGGAAGCACACCACGCGCGCGGCGCAGCTCGTGCCTCTCGCCGGGGGCGGGGGGGGCGCCTACGTGGTGGACACGCCGGGCCTGCGGGAGGTCGCGGCCTGGGGCGTCGACCCGGAGCTCCTCGCCCCGTGTTTTCCGGAGTTCCGCCGTTTTCTCGACCAGTGCCGCTTCGACAATTGTCGCCATCTGGCTGAGCCGGATTGCGGCGTGCGCACGGCCGCGGAACGGGGCGCGTTCGACCTCGATCGGCTCGTTTCGTACCGGCACATCTACGACGAGGTCAGCGTTCCTTCCTGGTCCAGCGGTCGGCGTCGCGGGCGTTGACCTTCGCCATCATGGCGTCGAAGGCCTGATCCAGATCGATCCCTTGGGAATTGGCGAGGCAGACGACCACGAAGAGAATGTCGGCTAGCTCCAAGGCGAGGGAGCCCGCGGGCTCCTCATGCTTCTTGGGTTTCTCGCCGAAGCGGTGGTTGATCTCGCGGGCGAGCTCGCCCACTTCCTCCGTCAGCCGGGCGAGGTTGGTGAGCGGAGAGAAGTAGCCTTCCTTATATTGCCCGATCCATCGATCGACTCGCTGCTGGGTTTCGCTCAGGGACAAGGGGAGTCTCCTCCGTGGTGAACGCCGACTTGCCGCCGCTCGCGGCGCCGTTCCGGGGTGAGCGCTTCGCTGCCTCGTCGCGCCTGAGCGCGCTGCTCGCGCCCCCCTACGACGTGCTGTCGCCGGAACAGCGCGCGCAGCTTGCCGCGCGGGACCCTCACAATATCGTGCACCTCACCCTCCCGGAAGCGCCGCCGGGAGAGGATCGCTACCTGTGGGCCGCGAGCCAGCTCGCAGCGTGGCGCAGGGAGGGAGTGCTCCGCGCCGACCCGGCCGACGCCGCATACGCGGTTGCCGAGGACTTCGCCCTGCCGAGCGGGGAGCGCCGCACGCGGATCGGGATGTTCGCGGCGGTGCGGGCGGAGAGCTTCGAGACGCGGCGGGTGCGGCCGCACGAGAAGACGCACGCCGCGCCCAAGGCCGATCGCCTCGCGCTGTTGCGGGCGACCCGCGCCAACCTCGAGGCGATCTTTCTCCTCGCTCCCGATCCCGACGGCGCGCTCGCGACGGGGCTGGCCGCGGTGGCCCGGCGCCCGCCCGCGGCGCGAGCCGAGCTCGACGGCGTCGCGCTGCGGCTCTGGGTCGTGGCCGGCGCCGAGGCGGAGGGCCTCGCGGCAGCCGCCTCTCGCCACCAGCTCTACATCGCCGACGGCCACCATCGCTACGAAACGGCGGTCGCCTACGCGCGGGAGAACCCGCGGGCCGATCGGGTGCTCGCCCTCGTCGTGGCCGCCACGGATCCCGGGCTCGTGATTCTGCCGACGCACCGCATCATCTTGGGCGCGGGCCGGGATCCCGCGAAGCTGATTCCGGCGTGGCGCGAGTGGTTCGACGTGGGCCGCGTGGCACCCTGCGCCGACCGCATCGAGCGGCTGGCAGAACTGGGGCGCCAGGGAACGGCGTGCATCGTGGCCTTTCCCGGCGGCTACGACGTTACCTTGGTGCTGAAGCGGGACGCGCCGCTCGACAAGCTTCCCGAGCTCGGGCGCACGGAGGCCGTGCGCGGGCTCGACGTGGCGCGCATCGAGGCGCTCGTGGTGCAGTACATTCTCAGCGCCGGCACCGCCACGCCGTCGCTCGCCTACACGGCCGACGCCCACGCGGCGTTCGACGCCGTGCGCAACGGCCGGGCGGCCGCGGCGGTGCTGCTCAATCCCACGAGGGTGGACCAGGTGTTCGCGGTGGCGGACGCCGGCGGGGTCATGCCGCCCAAGTCCACTTACTTCGTGCCGAAGGTGGCGAGCGGCCTGGTCATCAAGACGGCGGAGGGGACGTGAGCTTGAACGGCAAGAAGGTCCTGCTCTTCGCGGGCCCGCTGTACGAGGATCTGGAGCTCTGGTACCCGAAGATCCGGCTCGAGGAGGAAGGCGCCGCTACCACGGTGGCGGGTCTCGGGGAGAAGACCTACCAGGGGAAGCGCGGCTATCCCATCACGGTGGACACGAACGTGGATCAGGTGAGCGCCGCGGGCTTCGACGGGCTCGTGATCCCGGGCGGGTTCGCGCCTGATCAGCTGCGGCGCTACGACACGGTGCTCCGGATCACCCGGGAGATCTATCAGGCCGGGAAGCCGCTCGCGTTCATCTGTCACGCGGGCTGGGTGCCCATCTCGGCAAAGATCCTCAAGGGCAAGCGGGCGACCAGCGTCCGGGCCATCAAGGACGACATGGAGAATGCCGGAGTCATCTGGGAAGACGCCCCCGTCGTGGTCGACGGCAACCTGATCTCGTCTCGCACTCCCGCGGACCTGCCCGCGTTCTGCAAGGCGCTGATCGCGGCGCTCCGGAAGGGCCCGGTGGACTGATGCCGCGCGCCCGCGATCGCATTCTCGCCAACCTGGAATCCGTGTACCGCGAAGCCTACGAGCGTGCCAACGCGGCCGGAGACCACGTGCGCATGGCGGACCTCGACGCCGCCTATCAGCGGGAACAGCTCCTGCTCGAGGTGCTCCTCGACATCCGCGACGCCCTCGCGGCCCCGGGCGAGGCGAAACCGGAGCAGGGGCCGGGCCCGCTCGCCGCGCTCGAGACCATCCGCCGCATCACCAAACTGCGCTGAGGGAGCCCGCCATGTCGCGACGCTTCTCCGTGCCGGGGCTGTTGCTCATGTGTCTCGCTGCCTGCGGCCGCCAGGCCGACCTCGTCATCACGGGCGGAGTCGTCTGGACCGGCCTCTCCGGCGGCCAACCGCAGCCCGGCGCCGTGGCGGTCAGGGGCGGGAGGATCCTGGCGGTCGGGGACACCGCGGCGGTGCGCCGCTACGTGGGCGGAGAGACGCAGGTGCTGTCCGCGCGGGGCGGGCTCATCATGCCCGGGTTCTCGGACGGGCACACCCACTTCATCAACGGCGGCTTCCAGCTCGCCTCCGTCGACCTGCGCGATGCCGCCACGCCGCAGGAGTTCATCCGGCGGCTCAAAGCATACGCCCAGAAGCTCAAACCGGGTGAATGGATCACGGGCGGCGACTGGGATCACACCCTCTGGAAGGGCGCCCCGCTGCCGCGGCGCGAATGGATCGATTCGGTGACCCCGAACAATCCCGTGTTCGTGGACCGGCTCGATGGGCACGAGGCGCTCGCCAACAGCGCCGCGATCAGGGCGGCCGGCGTCACGAAGGACACGCCCACGCCCCTCGGAGGTGAGATCCTGCGTGATCCGCGGACCGGCGAGCCGATCGGGATCTTCAAGGACCAGGCGTTGGGCCTGATCGGCAAAGCGGTCCCGGAACCGGGCCCCGAGCAGCGCGACTCCGCGCTGGCGCGCGCGCTCGCCTATGCCGCCTCGCTGGGCGTGACCGCGACCTCCCATGTGTCCGCATCCTGGGCCGACCGCGCGAGCTATCGGCGGCTGGAGAAAGCCGGGCGGATGACCCTGCGCGTGGCCTTGTACCTCGATCTCTCCGACTGGCGCGCGGTCGCCGACACGATCCGCCGCTCGGGCCTGGGCGACGACTGGGTCAAGATCGGCGGGCTCAAGGGGTACGTGGACGGCTCGGCCGGCTCCCGCACCGCGTATTTCTTCGAGCCCTATGCGGACTCGGCGGGCTACGCGGGGCTCATGCAGTATGCCGAGCCGGACCTTCGCAGCTGGGTCGGCAACGGCGACTCGGCTGGGCTGCAGGTCACCGTGCACGCCATCGGCGACCGCGCGAACGCCATCATCCTCGATATCTACGACAGCGTCGCCAGGGCCCACGGGGCGCGCGACCGGCGCTTCCGGGTCGAGCACGCGCAGCACCTGCGGCCTCAGGACATCCCCCGCTTCGGCCGCCTGGGCGTGATTGCGTCGATGCAGCCCTACCACGCGATCGACGATGGCCGCTGGGTCGAGGGGCGGATTGGACCGGTCCGCATCAAGACCACCTACGCGTTCCGCACGCTGCTCGACACCGGAGCGAAGCTCGGCTTCGGGTCGGACTGGACCGTCGCGCCGCTCGATCCCATCCTGGGCGTCTATGCCGCGGTGACCCGCCGCACCCTCGACGGCAAGCACCCGAACGGCTGGGTGCCCGAGCAGAAGATCACGGTCGGGGAGGCGCTTCGCGCCTACACGGAGGGGAACGCCTACGCGACCTTCAACGAGGGAAAATGGGGGACGCTCGCCCCGGGCTATTACGCCGACCTGGTCGTGGTCGATCGTAACCTGTTCACCGTACCGCCCGACTCGCTCGACCGGGCGAGGGTGAGCTACACGATCGTGGGCGGGAAGGTTGTGTATCACAAATAATGCGGAACGCGGAATTCGGAATGCGGAATTGCAATGCAACGTCGTGCCGCACGAGCTTCGCTCTGACATTCCGCATTCCGCACTCCACATTCCGCACTTGATTCACCCCGAGTACTTGAACCCGGCCGCCTGCAGCGTGAGCGCCGCGCCCTCCCGCTCCACGCCTGCCTCCACCACCTCCCCCAGCACGAGCGTATGGTCGCCGCTCGGCATCGTGGCGACCACGCGACATTCGAGCCAGCCGAGCGCTTCGGTGAGGATGGGCGCGCCCGAGACGGGGGTGGGCTTGGTCTTGATCCCCTTGAGCTTTTGCGGGGTGTTGGCGGAGGAGCGCCCCAGCTTGCCGGCCAGTTCGCGCTGGCCCTCGTGCAGCACGTTTAGGCCGAAATGGTGGGCGTCGCGGATCAGGTCGATCGTCTTCGAGGTGTTCTCGACCGCGACCACGACCATGGGCGGCTCGAACGAGGCTTGCGTCACCCAGTTTGCGGTCATGCCGTGCTCCTCGCCGCCGTGAGTGACGGTGACGGCGTAGAGGCCGTAGGGAAAGCTCCGCAGCACCGTCTTCTTCGCGGCCTCGTCCATGCTCGTCCTCGCGTGGTGGGTGGGTCCTGCGCGCGGTGAAATATTGACCGGCCCTCCCGCGGCCGCCATCTTGCCCCCGAACCAGCTATTTTGCTCTCATGTCGACGCGTACCAAGCCGCAACCGAAGGCCGCGAAGCCGCTCGCCAAGGCGGACCTGCTCGACATGTTCCGCCTCATGTACCTCTCCCGCCGTCTCGACGATCGGGAGATCCAGCTCAAGCGCCAGAACAAGATCTTCTTCCAGATCTCGGGCGCCGGGCACGAGGCGGTGCTGGTCGCCGCCGGCCGGGTGCTGCGCCCCAGCTACGACTGGTTCTACCCCTATTACCGCGACCGCGCCCTATGCCTCGCGCTGGGCATGACGCCGACGGAGATGCTCCTTTCGGCCGTCGCCGCGGCCGACGACCCGAACTCGGGTGGCCGCCAGATGCCGTCCCACTGGGGCCACAAGGCGCTCCACATCGTGAGCCAATCGAGTCCCACGGGGACCCAGCTGCTGCAGGCGGTGGGCTGCGCCGAGGCCTGGCTGCGGTACGATCGCAGCGACGGCATCGCGGAGAAACCGATTCGCGGCGACGAAGTCGTCTACTGCTCCGGGGGCGACGGCACCACGAGCGAGGGCGAGTTCTGGGAGGCGATGAACACCGCGAGCAATCTGAAGCTCCCGGTCCTCTTTCTGATCGAGGACAACAAGTACGCGATCTCCGTCCCGGTCGAAGTGCAGACGGCCGGGGCCTCGGTCTCGAAGCTCGTGGCCAACTTCCCGGACCTCTTCATCGAGGAGGTGGACGGCTGCGATCCGATCGCGTCCTTCGAGGCGCTGACCCGCGCGGTTGCGCACTGCCGGCAGCGCCGCGGACCCGCGCTCGTGCACGCCCACGTCATCCGGCCGTACTCCCACTCGCTCTCGGACGACGAGGTGCTGTACAAGCCGCCCAAGGAGCGTGAGGAAGAATCGAAGCGGGATCCCATCCCGACGTTCTCCAAACGGCTGGTGGCGGAGGGAGTCGCGACCGGGCCCGAGGTCGACGCGATCAAGCAGCAGGTGGATGAGGAGGTGGAGGTCGCGGCCGACATGGCCCTCGCCTCCCCCCAGCCCCAGCCCGAGACGGCGCTGCTGTACGTCTACTCTCCCGATGTCGACCCGACTTCGGAGCAGTTCGACACCGAGGACGATCCCCAGTTCGCGGGGGATCCGACGACGATGGTGGACCTCCTGAACATCTGCCTGAAGGACGAGATGGCCCGCGACCCGCGCATCCTCCTCTTCGGCGAGGACGTGGCCGACGTCAGCCGGGAGCAGTACCTCGGCCAGGTGAAGGGGAAGGGTGGGGTCTTCAAGGTCACCTGGGGGCTGCAGCGGCAGTTCGGGAGCGGGCGGGTGTACAACTCGCCGCTCGCGGAGGCGAACATCGTGGGGCGGGCGATCGGGCTCGCCACGCGGGGCCTCAAGCCGGTCGTGGAGATCCAGTTCTTCGACTACATCTGGCCGGCCTACCACCAGCTGCGCAACGAGCTCGCCACGCTGCGGTGGCGCTCGCACAACGCCTTCAGCTGCCCGGTCGTGGTGCGCGTCACGTATGGTGGCTACCTGAAGGGCGGGGCGATCTACCACTCGCAGACGGGCGCCGTCGTGTTCACCGCCATTCCCGGGCTGCGCGTCGTGTGTCCCGCCACCGCCCTCGACGCGAACGGCCTGCTCCGCACCGCGATCCGCTGCGACGACCCGGTCCTATTCCTCGAGCACAAGCACCTCTATCGCCAGACCTACAACAAGGCGCCCAATCCCGGCCCGAACTTCATGATCCCCTTCGGCAAGGCCAAGGTCGTCAAGGAGGGGCGCGATCTCACGGTCGTCACGTACGGCGCCGTCGTGCAGCGGGCGCTGGTCGCCGCGAAGGAGCTCGAGGAGCGAGACGGCGTGCGGGCCGAAGTCATCGATCTGCGGAGCCTCTCGCCGGTCGATTGGGACGCGATCGCCCGGTCGGTGCAGAAGACCAACCGGGTGCTCGTCGCCTACGAGGACGCGCTCTCCTGGGGCTACGGCGCCGAGATCGCGGCGCGTGTCGCGGACGAGGCGTTCTCGTGGCTCGACGCGCCGGTGAAGCGCCTCGCGTCCACCGACACGTTCGTCGGATACGCACCCACGCTGGAAGACTACATCCTACCGCAGGTGGAAGATCTCGCGCAGGCGATGCGCGAGCTGCATGCGTTTTAGCGCCGCCCGCGGCTACAGCCTCCTGTTCTTCCTCTCCGGGGCCACCGGGCTCGTGTACGAGCTCCTCTGGGTCCGGCTCCTCTATCAGGCGTTCGGCTCGACCCTCGAGTCGGTGACCACCGTCGTGGCCGCCTACATGGGCGGGCTCGGGCTCGGCGCCTGGCTGCTCGGCCGGCGCGGCGACCGCCACCCGCGGCCTGCGGCCCTCTACGGCGGGCTCGAGATCGCAATCGGCGTGTTCGGCCTCGTGTCGCCCTTCGTGCTCGCGCTGGCGCACCGCATCTACGTAAGTGCGGCCGGGGCGCTCGGCCTCGGCGGGGGGGCGAGCGTGGCGCTGCGGTTCGCACTCGCCGCGCTGGTGCTGCTCGTCCCGACCACGCTGATGGGCGGCACCCTCCCGGTCCTCACCCGCGCGTTCATGGGCACCGAGCGCGACCGCTTGAAGCCGTCGCTGGGCTGGCTGTACGGCATCAACACCCTGGGCGCCGTCGCGGGCACGGCGCTCGCCGGCTTCTTCCTGATCGAATACGTCGGCATGCGGGCGAGCCTCTGGGCCACGGCGGCGGTCAACCTCGGCCTCGGAGCGGTGGCGCTCGCGCTGGCGCGCCCGCTCGACCCCGTTCCCGTCCCCGTGCACGCCGATGGGCCCGTGGCGCCGGGCGCGGCGGCCGCTCGCACGCTGCGCAGGCTGGGGCTCGGGCTGCTCGGCGTGACCGCGTTCGCCGCGCTGCTGCACGAGATCGCGTGGACGCGCGTGCTGGTGATGATCGTGGGAGGCTCGACGTACGCCTTCACGCTGGTGCTGCTCGTCTTCCTGCTGGGGATCGGCTTGGGCAGCGCAGTGGTCGCGCGCCGCACCGCCGCCGCCTCCGAGACGGCCGCCGACGCGGCCCTGGCGCAGGGTGTGACGGCGGCGGGCGCGGCGCTCTTGTTCGCGTTCTTCAGCCTGCTTCCCCGCTACATCATCGCCGTCTTTCAGGCGCAGTCGTGGGGCGCCTCCCAGCGACTCGTGGCCCTGGGCCTCGCGATCGGCGGCGTCGTGCTGGTTCCGGCGATCGGCATGGGGATGACCTTTCCGCTGTTGACCGATCTCGTGGCGGCCGGCGGCACCGCCCGGGGAGAAGACGTGGGGCGCGCCTACGCCCTGAACACCGTGGGCAGCATCGCCGGGGCGGTGCTCACCGGCTTCGTGCTGGTCGTGGCCCTGGGGACCGATGTCACGCTGCGCCTCGGGCTGGTGGTGAGCGCCGCGGCGGCGCTCACGCTCGCGGCGCTCGCGGCCCGCGGCGTCGCCGAGGGCTCGGCCCAGCACCGCAGCCTGCGAACCCGCGTGCTCGGGGCCGGCGTGCTCGCCAGCGCAGGACTCATCGCGGCGCTCGGCGCACCCCGCTGGAGTACGCGGCTGATCGACCTCGGCCCCGCCATCTACGCGCGCGAGCCGATGGATCGCGCCGCCGTCGCGACGTTCCTCGGCCATCCCGGCGCTCGGCAACTCGCCTATCGTGAGGGCCGCAACGCCACCGTGTCCGTGTGGGAGAGCGGCCCGGGCCGGAGCCTGAAGGTGAACGGCAAGGCCGACGCCTCCGACCACGGCGACATGGACACCGAGATCATGCTCGGACTGGCCCCGGTCGCGGCCCGCGCGCAAGCGACCAGCGCGCTGGTGATCGGCTACGGCAGCGGCGTGACGGCCCGCGTGCTGGCCGACATGCCGGGCATGCAGCGCGTGCGCGTCGTGGAGATCGAGCCCGCGGTGCTCGCGATGAGCCGCTTTTTCGAGCACGTCAATGACACCGTGCTGGCGCGGCCCGGCGTCTCGGCGGTGGTGGACGACGCGCGCAGCGCGCTGCAACTCGACCGCGCCCGCTACGACGTGATCTCGTCCGAGCCGAGCAATATCTGGCTGGCTGGGGTCGCGACGCTCTACACGCCCGAGTTCTACCGCATCGTGCGCTGGCGCCTCGCGGACGACGGCGTCTTCTGCCAATGGGTGCAGTTGTATCAGGTGCCGGTGCCGGTCGTCGCGGGCGTGGTGCGGAACATCCGCACGGTCTTCCCGCACGTGGAGGTGTGGTTCAGCTCGCCGGGCGACGTCCTGATCATCGGCTCACTCAAGCCGCTGACATACGATGCGGCGTGGCTGGCGCGGCTGGTGGGGCCGGGCGGCGCGCTGAGCGGGCTCGCACGGGAGTACTTGGCGGTGGACACGCCGGAGCAGTACTTCGGCCACCTGCTGCTCGACTCGATCGGGGTGGCACGACTGGTCGAGCGGGCCACGATCGTCCATCGGGACGACCGGCCCCGGCTCGAGTTCGTGGCCGCGCGCCGCTTCCTCGACACGGGAACGCAGGGCGTGTTCGACTCGCTCGCCGCCATGGCAGGTGCGGCGCCTGCCCATGTCTCGCCGCTGCTCTTCGCCAGGGCCCTGACCGCGCGGCGCGGCGACCTCGCGGCCTGGCGTTATGTCGAAGCGGCGCGGCGCCAGCGCCCCGACGATCCCTTCTGGACGGTCCACGCTGCGGCCATCCGCCTCGGGGCCGGCGACACCACGTTCGCCGACACCGCCCTCGCGCGGTTCGTCCCGCGGAGCGCGGACGCCGCGCTGCTCGCGGGGCTCGTCGCCGCGAAGCGGGGGCAGGCGGAGCGTGCGCGAGGCCTGCTCGCGCGGGCCCTCGCCGGGGGGGCGGATAGCGCGGAGACACGGGCGGCGCTCGCGACCTTGGCCGCGCGGGACAAACGGTGGAGGGAGGCCGCAGCCCTGGCGCGGGCTGCGTTCACGGGGGCGCCGGGCACGCTGCGCCACCCCTATCCCCGAGCGTGGTTGGGGGAGGCGTTGACCAGCGTAGTGCAGGCCGCCCCGGCTGAGGCGGCGGACAGCTTGCTCGCCGACGCCGTGCGCGGTCGCCCCGGATGGTCGACGCTGCACGAGCTGCGCGCGTTCGCGGCGCTGCGCGTGGGACGCTGCGACGTGGCGGTGAAGGAGTTCCTGCTGCTGCTCGATTTCGGGGTCGAGCGCGACGACGGGCCGGACCTGGTGATGCGCTGCCGTCGCGGCCTGAAGCTCTAAGCCCTGGGCCGGTCCCCCAGCGCCTCGCGGATCTCCCCCGCCGCGGCGATCGCGTGGTCCACGTCGCGTGACAGGGCCCGCGCCTGTTGGGTCGCCTGCGTGAGGTCGTCGAGCACGGCCGCCACTCCCGCCGAACGGAGCCGCAGCAGGTCGAAGCGCACGTTCTGCATCGCCAGGACACACGACTCGATCTGATCCTCGATCAGCTGGCGGCGCGTCACGAGATCGGTGAGCGTCTGCCGCTGCCGCGCGAGCAGGCCGAGCTGTCGCTCCCGCTCCGGCCCCTCCCGCTCCTGCTTCGTCGCCGCGATCTTCCCATCCAGCCGCGCCAGCGCGCTCTGGTCCACATCCGCGCTCATCGTATGGAGCATGCGGGCGAGCTCCTCGGCACGGTGCAACAGTGCGTCCACGGTGTGCACCACGTCCGGCAGCAGCTTCTTCTCCGACTTGGGTACGCGCTCGAGGATCTTGAGGATCGCCTTGCGGTCATTGCGAGCCTGCTGGACCGCGCCCGTCTGGCGCCCGAACTCGCCGCTCGTGGCGGGCGGGAGCTCGACCGGCTTCGCACCTGTGGCGAGACCGAGACGGACATCGGCCGCGTCGGGTGCGGACGGCCGGTACAACACATCGCGCCAGGAGTAGCCGGCATGCCAGAGCCTGATGTAGCGCGGCACGAGACCGAACGCGGCCATGAAGCCCGCGACCATCAACGACCAGCTGGGCACGTGATGGCCCGTGAGGACATCAACGAGGAGCAGCGACCCACTCACCGAGGCCCACCGCACGAAACTGGCGCGCGCCTCCCGCACGATGGCCGCTTCGCCGGCCTCTCCCAGCGGGACGGGGTGCTCGACGCGCCCCCGGCGGCTCGGCCGACGGTCCCGCTCACGGCCGCGCTGCGCGGGCGGGCCCGGCGGCGCCGGCAGCGGGGGGGCGCCGCCGTAGCGGCGGGTGCCGGCCGCCGGCGGGTGGCGCGGCTGGTACGCGGTCGCGGTGCGCGCCTCCAGGGACCGGCGTAGCGCGTCGGCGGTCGGCCAGCGGTCTTCGGGATCCTTCTCGAGACAACGCATCACGCAGCTCTCGAGATCGGGCGGGCAGTCGGGCCGTTTCGCGACCACGCGGGGCGCCTGCTCCGTGATATGCTTCATCAGGATGCCCGGCACCGTCGGGGCCGAGAAGGGCAGTTCGCCCGTGAGCGTCTGGTAGGACACGACGCCCAGGCTGTAAAGGTCGGAGCGGCCGTCGATTTCCCGGTCGCCCGCCGCCTGCTCGGGGCTCATGTAGTGCGGCGTGCCGATGGCCACACCGGTCGCCGTGAGCGTCGCGGAGCCGGTGGTGGAGGACAGCGCCTTCGCGATTCCGAAATCCGTCACGACCACCCGACCCCGGCTTCCTTCGAGCAGGATATTGTCGGGCTTGACGTCGCGGTGGATGATACCGACCGCGTGCGCGGCGCCCAGCGCGTCGGCGGTCTCGATCATGACGCGGCGCGCCTCCTCCGCAGGCAACCGGCCCCGGCGTTTGAGCCGGGCCGCGAGCGACTCCCCGTCGACGTACGCCATCACGAAGTAGACGAGGCCGTCCGGCCCTTCGCCGACGCTGTGGATCGGGACAATGTGCGGGTGGGACAGCCGGGCGGCGGTCTCCGCCTCGCGCAGGAACCGGATGCGGATCTCCTCGCGGAAGGCGAGCTCAGGCGGGAGTACCTTGATGGCCACCTGGCGTTTCAGGCGCTCGTCACGCGCCTGGTACACGACGCCCATCCCGCCGCGGCCGATCTCCCCTTCGATCGTATAGGAGCTGCCCAGCGCCTTGCGCAGGCGCGTCACCAGAGAATTGTCGGCCTCGGCCATGCAGTTCCGCGAAGGGGTGCGCGCATAGATTTAGCGGCGCGGGGGCGGTCCTGCAACCTTCAAAAAGGGTTGGACTTAGAAGACATGACAGCGCCTGCGGCGATCAGCTTCAGCGGCTCCGATGCGCCAGCCTGACGGCTGACAGCTGACCGCTGACGGCGCATTGGCAGTCGCCTGCCTCATTGACCGCTTGCGGCCGGAACGCGACGCCTGGCCGCGGCGTTTCTAGTGGCACGGTCGATGCTGTGTCGTGTGGCACGTGGTGTTACACGCCGGCTCCAACTTGAGAGATCGCAATGCCTGAGCGACTGACGCTCCCGGTGCTTCCGCTCCGGGACATGGTGCTGTTTCCCGGTGTCACCGCGCCGATCGGCGCGGGGCGGCCCGCCACGCTGCGAGCCATCGAGGCGGCGCTGAAGCATCCGTCCCGCCGCGTCTTCGCGGTTGCCCAACGGGAGAACGTCGACGGGGTAACGCCGGCCGCCCTCTATGGGATGGGCACGATCGCGCGGATCGGCCAGGTGCAGCGCGGGCTCGGCGGCGTGCAGCTCATGCTGAACGGCGACGTTCGAGCGGTTGCGCTGCACTACCGCGAGACCGACGGCTACCTCGAGGCCGACCTGCGTGAGGCCGAAGAGCTTCCGCCCCTCAATGCGGAAGACCCGGCGTTCGTGGCGCTCTACCGGGAAACCCGGCAGCGCGCCGCGGAGCTCGGCCAGAAGTCCGGGCTACCCGAAGACGTGGTGAAGCAGGTCCTGGAGGGAGTCACTGATGCCGGCCGGTTCGCCGACCTCGTGGCGGGCTACCTCGACGTGAAGGCCCCCGAGCGCCAGGCACTGCTCGAGATCCTGGCGGTCGAGGAGCGCCTGCGGCGCGTGCTCGTTCAGATGCAGCGCCAGATCGGCGTCCTCGACGCTCAGGAGGAGATCAAGTCGCAGGTGCAGGAGGAGCTGGGCGAGCGGCAGCGCGAGATGTTGCTGCGCGAGCAGTTGAAGGCGATCCGGAAGGAGCTGGGCGAGGAGGACGAGGGCGGCGAGGTCGAGGAGCTTCGGAAGCGGTTGGCGGGGCTGGAGCTTCCCGAGGCGGCGCGCAAGGAGGTGGAGCGCGAGCTCGAGCGGCTCGAACGGGCGAACCGCGACTCGATGGAGGCCCAGGTAATCCGAACATACCTGGAGACCATGGCGGAGTTGCCGTGGGGCAAGCGGGCCGACGAGTCGCTCGACCTGAAGCGTGCGGCCGAGATCCTCGAGCAGGACCACTACGGGCTGAAGGACGTCAAGGACCAGGTGCTGGAGTTCCTGGCCGTGCGCCAGCTACGGCAGCGCGACGTCCCCTCGGCGGATGCGAAGGAGCCCGCGCCCGGTGACGGGCGCCGGCCCCAAGGGAACGAGGACGACAAACAGAAGGGGCACATTCTCCTGTTCGTCGGCCCACCGGGGGTCGGCAAGACCTCGATCGCCAAATCGATCGCCCGGGCGATGGGCCGCCCCTACGTGCGCATCTCGTTGGGCGGCGCGCGCGACGAGGCGGACATCCGCGGCCATCGCCGCACCTACGTGGGCGCGATGCCGGGCCGCATCATCCAGGGGATGAAGCAGGCGGGCGCGAAGAACCCCGTGTTCCTGCTCGACGAGGTGGACAAGCTCGGCATCTCGTTTCAGGGAGACCCGGCCGCGGCGCTCCTCGAGGTGCTGGATCCGGCCCAGAACGACTCATTCACGGACCACTATCTCGGCGTCCCGTTCGACTTGTCCGAAGTGCTGTTCATCGCGACGGCGAACTTCCTCCAGAGCATCCCCGGTCCATTGGTGGACCGCATGGAGGTTGTCAACTTCGCGGGCTACACCGAGCGGGAAAAGCTCGAGATCGCCAAGCGCTACTTGGTACCGCGCCAGCTGCGCGAGAACGGGCTGGCCGCCGACCAGCTCGCGCTCACGGAACCGGCCCTCTCGGAGATCATCGCGAGCTACACACGCGAGGCGGGGGTCCGCCAGTTGGAGCGGGAGATCGGCAAGCTGGGGCGCAGGGTCGCGCGGAAGGTCGCGACCGGTGAGGTCGAGCGGGTGACGGTGGACCGGGCCGATGTGGGCGACCTCATCGGGCGGCCCAAAGTCCACCCCGAGCGCAAGGCGCGCGAGGACCAGATCGGGGTCGCGACGGGGATGTACTACACACCCGTCGGGGGCGACATCATGTTCGTCGAGGCGAGCGTGATGAAGGGCAAGGGCGAGCTGGTGCTCACCGGGCAGCTCGGCGACGTCATGAAGGAATCGGCCCGTGCCGCCCTCACCTACGCCAAGTCGCATGCCGCCCTGCTCGGCATCCCGGAGGAGGCATTGAACCGCACCGACATCCACATCCACGTTCCGGCGGGCGCGATCCCGAAGGACGGCCCGTCGGCCGGCGTGACCATGGCCACGGCGCTCGTGTCCGCGCTGTCCAAGCGTGCGGCGCGCCACGACATCGCGATGACCGGGGAAGTGACGCTACGAGGGCGGGTGTTGCCGATCGGCGGCGTCAAAGAGAAGGTGCTGGGCGCCGTACGGGCGGGGATCCAAACGATCATCCTGCCGAAGGAGAACGAGGCCGACCTGCAGGACCTTCCGGAAGACGTGCGCAAGTCCTTGGACGTCCACGCCGTGGAGGAACTGGGCGAGGTGCTGAGCCTGGCCCTGCGCGGCGCCCGCTTCGAGGAGGGGCATCTCGTCTTCGAGGGCGAGGCCCCGGTCGAGCCGAGTCTGGTCTCTAAGAACTGACGGCGCGCACGCCGTTGACCACGAGATCCACCGCAGCCTCCTTCCACCGCTCTCGCAGCGTAGGCTCGTCCGCGCCCAGCGGGGCGGCGCTCGCGGCGATCAGCGACTCCAGCTGCAGGTAGGCCACCATCAGCACCAGTGCTTGCGCCGCGGTGACGTGGGGATCGAGATCGTCCCGCACCTCACCCAGGCCCTGCCCCTCCGCCAGCAGCACGACGAGTCGCTTGATGGCCGGCGTGAAGGGGCGTGCGTCAGAACGCGCCGCCTGGCTGAGCACCGTGACGAGCTCGGGGTGCGATGCGAGGAAGTCGAATTGCGCCCGCAGGGCGTGCCGCAGCCGTTCCAGGGGCGGCCCCGAGGGGGGCGCGATGGCGGCGAGAGCCCGCTCGAGCAGCGCCGCGCCGCGCGCAAGTACGGCCTGGAAGAGTCCACGCTTCGAGTGGTAGTAGTAGAACAGCAGCTGCTTGTTTACCCCGGCGCGGCGCGCAACCCGCTGCACCCGGGCCCCACCGTAGCCCTGGCTCGCGAACTCGTCCTGGGCTGCCGCGATGATCCGTAACGCCCTACCATTACTCAACTTGGGCGGCACGCAGTCAAGTCCTCAACCGTCCGGTTGAGGAAATCTAGCGTCCTGTTGCCACCGACGCCAGGTTCTCCGGTACGCGCGGTAGGCCCTGCGTGAGGAAGCGAATGAGGAGCGGGTTCGTCTCTGCGGGGGCCTCTTCCTGCACCGCATGGCCGGCGTGAGGGACGATCACGAAGGCCGTGCGCTGGAGCTCAGTGGCAAACCGGCGCCCCGCGCCGAGGGGAACCCAGCGGTCGTCGGCGCCCCAGATGAGGAGCGTCGCCGTCTGGATCCGCTCGAGGCGGCCGTCTAGGGCGCTGAAGTCGAACTCCCGCAACACCGCTCGCAGCGCGGTGCCGTAGGCCGGGTCGGCGACCGGAGCGTAGTACTGATCGACGTCCCCGGGGGTGACCTTCGCGGGATCGGCGTAAGTCGACCGGAGCAGTCGCTCAGTGAGGCCCCGGCCGCGGAACGAGACCATGAGGGGGCCGAGCAGCGGCCAGCGGGCCAGCTTGAATAGCAGGGGTTCGCGGGCTCCCAGTCCGGCCGCGCCGATGAGCACGAGGCCGCGCACGCGCTGCGGGTCGCGGATCGCCACCTCGGCGGCGACCGCGCCGCCCATCGAGTGTCCCACCAGCACGGCGTCCTGGACGTGGAGCGAGTCCAGCAAGGCGATTGCGAGCCGCTCGTAGTCGGCGTTGCGGTACCCGGTAGGCGGCTTGTCGGAGTCCCCGAATCCCCGGTTGTCGAACGCGATGACGCGAAACCCCGCGTGCATGATCGGCTGGAGGGTGTAGCGCCAGGTGTAGAGCGAGGCGCCGAGGCCGTGCAGGAACACGACGGGTGCCCCCGTTCCGGCGTCGACATAGCGAATCCTGGTCCCATCGACGGTGACGAAGCGCGCGCTGAACGCTGTCCCGGCTGGGTAGCGAGCGGCCTCGGGAAGGGGCGCGGCCCGGCACGCCAGGGCAAGCGCGAACAGGGCGCAGGGCATGCGACTCACGACGCGCCCCCAAGGGCACGGCGGGCGAGGGCCACGATCGCGGGGTGCGAGGTCCACACCGCCGCGGGCCCGTCGGCCGAGCCGACGGCGGCGAGCGCCTGGGTGTTGTCGATGACGAGCACGGTGGGATGATCCGGGGGCGTGGTGCCTACGACGAGCTCGGGCGCCTCTGTCGGCGCATCGCCGGCGATCCGGAGCTCGACTTGGGCCCGAGCCGCCGCGCGCCGCCACGCCGGCAGGGTCGCTCTCCACAGCTCGGCGGCGAGCACTCCCTCGACCCGGTGCTCGGCCCGGGCGACGAGCTGCAGCACCACGTTCGCGACGGCGCGCGCACCGGCGAGGGTCTTGGTCTCGGGTTCCGTGGAGCGGGCGGCGTCGGCGAGGGCCCGACTGAGGCGGTCCAATGCTTCGCCGTGCGCGGCGGTGATCTGGGCGAGGAGCGCCTGAGGATCAGCGGGGCGATAGCGCGTGGGCCGACCCGGGATCCTGACCGCGGCGCCGCGACTCACCAGGCCGTCCAGAGCCCCGTAGGCGTTGGCGCGGGCGAGACGAACGGCGCGGGCCACCGCGTAACCCGTGGCCGGGCCGAGGCGCAGCAAGGTGCTGTAAACCAGGGACTCTGTGGCGGTGAACCCAAAGGGCATGAGATCGGCAGGCATAGTAGTAGCCCAAGCTACTACTTGCTGCTGTCAGCGACAACTACCGGCCCCCTTTAGATGACCTCGATGGGTAGGCCCATGAGCTTCGCGATCAGGGCGAGGCGAAAGGTGACGTCGGTCTGGCGCTGCGCCGGACTCTTCCCCGGCCCTTCCAGGGGGAAGTAGTGGGCGGTGAGCAGCGTCGTGGGCTTGGGGAGGGCGCGCAGGCTCTTGGGACTCCAGATGCCCTGGTCGTCGCACTCGCTGAACAAACGGGCGAGCACCCTGCTGGCGCTCGCGGCCTGCCGCACCAGGCCCAGCCGTGCCATGAGCTCGAGCCAGTAGACGGCCAACGGCACGTCGCGGATGTGCCCCTGCGCGTCGGCGCGCATCGGGTCGCCGAGCAGCTCGAACACCGGCTTGAGCAGCTTCTTCCCTGCCAGGATGTAGAAGGCTCGACGGGGCGCTGGGGAGGAGAAGTAGCGGCCCAATCGCTCCACGAAGCCCGCGCGCTCGCGTTGCAGTGAGGGTAGGAACGCGAGCATCTCGACGGCGAAGATGGTCGGGGGGGTCGCGGCGGGATCGAGGACGGTCTTGCCGTGAGCCTTCTTGAACGGCTTCTCGGCCAGCTCGCTGCGCAGAAACTGCGAGATGTCGCTCACGATACGGTGTGCACTGCCCCGCAACCGGGGGTCCTCCTCGTGGCCGCCCCGGGCGAGCGCGCAGGCCGCCCCCTCCCGGCCCATGCGGCGCGCCCAGCGAGCGAGAGCGAGGTCGGTCTTTCCAGCCTTCTGGAACTCGACGAGCAGCTCTGTGGCCCGCTGGGCCACGTCGCGGTCCGGGTCGTCGGGCTCGATGCGCGAGAGGATCTGGAATAGCCACCGGTCGGCCAAGCGGAAGGCCCGGTCCTCAGGCGGCCACCCCAGCTCGAGCAGGCGGCGGTACTGGTAGACGGTGCCGACCTCGGTCCAGCCGTGTGCCTTGGACGGCCCAGGACCCAGCAGGTTCGTGCCCCAGAGCCCGCTCGCCTTTTGCCTGCGGAGGATTTCACGGGGGATCCTGTAGGCGAGCAGGGCCTCACGCAGCGCCGCCAGGCGCTCCGGTTCGCGCCCGGATTGCGGTACGACCTCTGTGTAGGCGCGATATTGGATCGGAGGGCTCGCCGCCTCGAGCAGCCAGGACAACGGCAACCGATGGGAAGTCGGAAGTTCCAGGTGCTCGCTCCGCTGAGTAAGGCCGGCGGTGGCTGTCAAAAAGCGGGCGCAAACTTATGCGGGGCGGGCGCGCTAAGCAAACGGGCTTGCACGCCTGCGGGGCTGGGGCCGTATGCCGGTGCTGCTAGCTGGCTTACAGCCGGCTCGCGCGATGCAACTTATTGCACGATCCGGTTTGCGCGAGGGCTAGTGCTGCCGCTGGAACTCGGAGCTTGGCAACCACTGGGGTAGTTGGGGCGCATTCGCCACGGCGACGGCCACCCGCACGGCGACGCGCACCTGCTGCGCCATGCCCTCGTAGCGGAAGGCGGCGGAATACTCGTCGCTGGGCTGGTGGTAGCGGTGGGTGTTGTACTCCTCCTCCTGCTCCTTGCCCCACCCCTCGGGGCGGTTCACGAAGTCGAGGCCCGACTTGAACGACAACGCGGGCACGCCAGCGCGGGCGAAGGGGAAGTGATCGGAGCGGTAGAAGGAGCCGCGCACGTCCGGCAGGTGACGCACGTCGAGCGACTCGGCGCGCGCGGCCGCGCGGAATGCGTCACCCAGCGTTGAGCGCTCTATGCCGAGCGCGTCGATATCGCGCGTCGCGCCCCGCACGTTCGTGACGTCGAGG
>WNGG01000052.1_pt1 | contig 119143 bp, 111 predicted proteins | sample 5400661 | NCBI WGS metagenome assembly WNGG01 (sample SAMN13153372, study PRJNA577476) | soil metagenome | isolation source: 100 cm soil or saprolite under Garry oak tree replicate 1 | place: USA:California | collected 2016-06-15
AGGGCTTCTCCAACGCGGCCTTCGGCACCACCTACCAGGTGGTGAACACCGGCCGGCTGGCCGAGCTGTTCCCCGAGGGCGGCGAGGTGACCCCGGAGAGCCTGGTCGCCAAGGGCGCGGCCCGCAAGGGCGAGCTGATCAAGGTGCTCGGCACCGGCGAGCTCGGCGTGGCCCTGCGGGTGACCGCACACGCCTTCTCGGCCACCGCCGCCGCCAAGATCGAGCAGGCTGGCGGCACGGCCACCGAGCTCTCCTAGCGCACGGGGGTTGAAATCCCCGCGAGCCGAAGGGGCTGCGAGCGCCCCGGAGGCGAGCGGGAAAATAGAGCGCGACGAGGGAAGACCGGGCGTAAAGTTCCGGAGCCCAAATGAGCGGGAGAAATAAAATGCTGAGCCGGGTAAGATACGTGGACTGCCCGACTAACCGAACCGAGGACTGCCCATGCTGACGGCCTTCGTGCGGGCGTTCCAGACGCCGGACCTTCGCAAGAAGCTGCTGATCACGCTGGGCCTCATCGCGCTGTTCCGGCTCGGTGCCTCGCTGCCCACCCCGGGCATCAGCGAGAAGAACGTGGCTTTCTGCTCGAACGCTGCCACCGCGGCGGGCAGTTCCACGGCGGGCGTGCTGGCCATCGTGAACCTGCTCAGCGGCCAGGCGCTGCTGCGGCTGTCGGTGTTCGCGCTCGGCATCATGCCGTACATCACCGCCAGCATCATCCTGCAGCTGCTCACGGTCGTGATCCCGCGGCTGGAGACGCTGAAGCAGGAGGGCCAGGCCGGGCAGGCCAAGATCACCCAGTACACCCGGTACCTCACCGTGGGCCTGGCCCTGCTCCAGTCCACCGGGTACGTGGAGCTGGCCAGGTCGGGCACCCTGTTCAACGGCTGCGGGAGCGCGGGCAACAACCCGCTGATCCCGAACGCCTCTGTGTTCACCATCGCCACGATGGTGATCACCATGGTGGCGGGCACCACGGTCATCATGTGGATGGGCGAGCTGATCACCGACCGGGGCGTCGGCAACGGCATGTCGGTGCTGATCTTCACCACGGTCATCTCGGTCATCCCGGGCGAGATCCTGGCCATCTACCGGGTCAAGGGGGCGTTCTACGCCGCCATCGCCCTGGTCGTGGTGGTCGCCATCGTCGCGTTCATCGTGTTCATGGAGCAGGCCCAGCGCCGGATCCCGGTGCAGTACGCCAAGCGCATGGTGGGCCGCCGGATGTACGGCGGCACCTCGACCTACATCCCGATGAAGGTCAACCAGGCCGGCGTCATCCCGGTCATCTTCGCCTCGTCCCTGCTCTACATTCCGACCCTGGCGGCCCAGTTGTTCGGCAACCAGACCAAGCCGCAGGGCTGGGTGAGCTGGGTCGCCCGCTACATCGAGCAGAGCAACTCGGCGTTCTACATGCTCGCCTTCTTCGTGCTGATCGTCGGATTCACCTACTTCTACGTGTCGATCACCTTCAACCCCACCGAAGTAGCCGACAACATGAAGAAGTACGGCGGGTTCATCCCCGGCATCAGACCCGGGCGGCCGACCGCCGAATACCTCCAGTACGTGCTCAGCAGGCTCACCGCGCCCGGCTCGGTGTACCTCGGGGTCATCGCGCTGTTCCCGCTGGTGGCGCTCAGCGCCGCCGGGGTCGCCAACCAGTTCCCGTTCAGCGGGATCAGCCTGCTGATCATGGTCGGTGTCGGGCTGGACACGGTGAAACAGATCGAGAGCCAGTTGCAGCAGCGCAACTATGAGGGTTTCTTGCGATAGTGCGCATCGTCCTCGTCGGGCCCCCCGGTGCGGGCAAGGGGACACAGGCCCAGTTCATAGCTTCGCACCTGGCGATCCCGAGGATCTCGACAGGTGATATTTTCCGGTACAACGTCACAAGCAACACCGAGCTCGGCCGCAAGGCCAGGGAGTTCATGGAGCGCGGTGACCTGGTACCGGACGAGGTGACGGTGGCCATGGTGCGGGACCGGCTGGCCGAGGACGACACGCAGGAGGGCTTCCTGCTTGACGGTTTCCCGCGGAACGTCCCGCAGGCCGAGACGCTGAAGAAGATGCTGTCGGAGTGGGACGCCCGGCTCGGCGTCGTGCTCGAGCTGGTCGTGGACGAGGACGAAGTGGTGCGGCGGCTGTCCGGGCGCAGGACCTGCCGCCGGTGCGAGCGCGTCTGGCACGTCCTGTACGACCCGCCCGCCCGCAATGGCGTCTGCGATGACTGCAGCGGAGAGCTCTTCCAGCGGGACGACGACTCCGAGGAAACCGTCCGGCACCGGCTCGTGGTCTACGCCGAGCAGACCTCTCCGCTCATCTCGTTCTACGCCGATGAGAACATCCTGATCGGCATCGACGCGACCGGCCCGGTAGAGGAGATCACCAGCCGGGCGATGGCCGCGCTTCGCCCGTTCGTGCGCTGAGATATAAGTGCGCTGAGAGAATAGGCGGGACGGTCCGGCATGTGGCGGGGTGGCATGACTATCGAGATCAAGACGCCCGAGCAGATCGCGGTGATGCGCGAGGCGGGGCTGGTGGTCGCGCGCACCCTGCAAGTCCTGTCCGACGCGGTCCGGCCCGGCATCACCACCGCGGAGCTTGACGCGCTCGCCGAGGCCGAGATCCGTGCCGCGGGCGCGACCCCGTCGTTCAAGGGCTACCACGGCTACCCGGCGACCATCTGCACGTCGGTGAACGAGGAGATCGTGCACGGCATCCCGAGCCGGCAGCGGAGCCTGCGCGAAGGCGACATCATCTCCATCGACTGCGGCGCCATCGTCGGCGGGTGGCACGGGGACGCGGCCGTCACCGTCGGCGTGGGCGCCATCTCCGCGGAGCACGCCCGCCTGCTCGAGGCCTGCCAGACCGCGCTGTGGCGCGGGCTCGCCGAGGCGCAGGCCGGCCGCCGTCTCGGTGACATCTCGCACGCGGTGGAGACCAGCGTGAGCGCCTCGGGCCGGTACGGCGTGGTCGAGGAGTACACCGGCCACGGCATCGGCAGCGCGATGCACATGGACCCGCCGGTGCCCAACTACGGGCGGCCCGGCCGCGGGCCGCGGCTGCGGCCGGGCATGGCGCTGGCCATCGAGCCGATGGTGATGCTCGGCAGCCCGGAGACGGTCCTGCTCGACGACGGATGGACGGTGGTCACCGCCGACGGAAGCTGGGCCGCGCACTTCGAGCACACGGTCGCGATCACCCCCGACGGCCAGTGGGTGCTGACGGTGTTGTCCGGGGGGAACGATCCCCCCCAGACCCCCCCTGCTCCTGGGGGGAAACCGTTCCCCCCAGACCCCCTCGGCCCCCCTTCGGGGGGGAACCGGCCCCAGGACGCTCCTTCGGCCGGACTCGGCGATACTAGGGAGTAGGACCCGGAAAGGATTCCGCCGATCGAAGAAGGTGCCCGGTGCCTGGTAACCCGCGAATCCGCGCCTCGGACTCGGATCGCGACCGCGTGACGGCACTGCTGCGCGAGCACCACGCCGCGGGCCGGCTGACCGCGGAGGAGTTCGGCGAGCGGATGGACCGGGCGCTGGAAGCCAGGACGCTGGGCGAACTGGACGAGCTGATGACGGATCTGCCCGCCATCGACCTGTACCAGCTGCCGGACGCCTCGCTGCGGCGCGCTCCGCCCCACCGCGGCCAGTCGCTGCTGCCGGCCGACCCGCGCGGCCACGGCGGCCCGGCCAGGTTCGCGCCGGGCACCGTGGCCATGGGAGCCTGGGCGGCGGTCACGTCGGCTCTCGTCGCCATCTGGGCGGTCGCCGCGGTGGTCGGCGGCGGGACCTGGTTCCCCTGGTGGGCGCTGATCGCCATCCCGTGGATCTGGGCGATAGTGCGACGCTCGCAGCGTCCCGGGGAATAGCCAAGGGGCCTGGAGTGTCATATGCGTGGGCGGTTCGCGTCGGGGCCCGGGGTCGAGTACACTCGTCTCCGGCCCATCTGTTGGGCTCTACCCGGCCGGCGCTCGGAGGTTCGCGAACGCGACCACGATACCGGCCCTTCCCGGTTTTCTCGTCCCGCTGACGTGAGCCAGGCGGGGCAGGCTTGCCGTCCAGGTTAGTAAGGCCAGACCAGACCGCGCCTAGGCGCGGGCCATCACCATATAGCGAAGCGCGGAGGACATGCCCAAGAAAGACGGCGCCATTGAGATTGAGGGCACGGTTGTCGAGTCGCTCCCGAATGCCTTCTTCCGGGTGGAGCTGGACAACGGGCACAAGGTTCTCGCCCATATCAGCGGGAAAATGCGGATGCACTACATCCGCATCCTGCCTGACGACCGCGTGGTCGTGGAGCTCAGCCCCTACGACCTGAGTCGCGGGCGGATCGTGTACCGGTACAAGTAACAACAGCAAGCAAGCAGGATCAGATTTAGTGGAGAAAGCACCGTGAAGGTCAAGCCGAGCGTCAAGAAGATCTGCAGTAAGTGCCGGATCATCCGTCGGCACGGCCGCGTCATGGTCATCTGCACCGACCCGAGGCACAAGCAGCGGCAAGGCTGACGTAGCCAGACGACGCGCACCGCAGGCAGCCGGCACCGGCTGCGACCCCCGGACGGAGGCCGGGGCCATGTCCGGGCAGGGCATGGGGCGGCGCGAAGGACCTCCGCGAGACGAAGGAGAACTGCCCGCACATGGCCAGGCTTTCTGGAGTGGACCTACCCCGCGATAAGCGGCTCGAGGTCGCGCTCACCTACATCTACGGCATCGGCCGCACGAGGGCACTGCAGACGCTGGAGGCAACCGGCGTCAGCGGCGACACCCGGGTCAGCAACCTCAGCGACGAAGAGCTGATGAAGCTCCGCGACTGGATCGACGCGACCTACCAGGTCGAAGGTGACCTGCGCCGCGAGGTCCAGGCCGACATCAGGCGCAAGGTCGAGATCGGCTGCTACCAGGGGATCCGCCACCGCCGCGGGCTCCCGGTGCACGGGCAGCGGACGCAGACCAACGCGCGTACCCGCAAGGGCAAGAAGAAGACGGTGGCCGGCAAGAAGAAGGCCGGCAAGAAGTAGTCCACGCCGCGGATCGATCACCTCGTTAGGAAGCCAAAGAAGGATATGCCGCCAGCAAAGAGCCGTAGCCAGGCCGCCAAGAAGGTCCGCCGCAAGGAGCGGAAGAACGTCGCTCACGGGCACGCCCACATCAGGAGCACGTTCAACAACACGATCATCTCGATCACCGACCCGACGGGCAACGTCATCTCGTGGGCGTCCGCGGGTCAGGTGGGGTTCAAGGGATCGCGCAAGTCCACTCCGTACGCCGCCCAGATGGCCGCCGAGGCCGCCGCGCGCCGGGCGATGGAGCACGGCATGCGCAAGGTCGACGTCTTCGTCAAGGGCCCGGGCTCGGGCCGGGAGACCGCCATCAGGTCGCTGCAGGCGACCGGGCTTGAGGTCGGCTCGATCCAGGACATGACGCCCGTACCGCACAATGGCTGCCGGCCGCCGAAGCGGCGCCGGGTCTGACCGGGCTGTATTCATCCCCCGAGCCCACCCTAGGAGATAGCGACAGATGGCTCGATACACAGGCCCGGACTGCAAGCTGTGCCGCCGGGAGAAGACCAAGCTCTTCCTGAAGGGCGCCAAGTGCGACTCGCCGAAGTGCCCGATCGAGATCCGGCCTTACCCGCCGGGCGAGCACGGCCGGAACCGGCCCAAGGAAGGCGACTACCTGACGCAGATCAGGGAGAAGCAGAAGGCCCGCCGGATCTACGGCGTGCTCGAGCGGCAGTTCCACGGCTACTACGAGGAAGCGGCCCGCAAGCACGGCCGGACCGGCGAGACCATGCTCCAGCTGCTCGAGCGGCGCCTGGACAACGTCGTCTTCCGCGCGGGCTTCGCCAAGAGCCGTGACATGGCCCGCCAGCTGGTGCGGCACGGCCACTTCACGGTGAACGGGCACAAGGTCGACATCCCGTCCTACCGGGTCAGCGAGAACGACATCGTCGAGGTCATCCCCAAGTTCCTCGAGCTGACGCCGTTCGTCATCGCCCGGGCCGAGGCCGGCGAGCGCACCGTGCCTCCGTGGCTCGAGGTAGTGCCGGACAAGATGCGGATCCTGGTGCACTCGCTGCCCGTCCGGGCGCAGATCGACACCCAGGTCCAGGAACAGCTTATCGTCGAGTTCTATTCGAAGTAACTCCCGACGGGCCTCGATGGCCCGGCGGGAGTCCCCCCGGGGGCTTGCCCCCGGCCAGGGGGGTCTGGGGGGATGGCATCCCCCCAGGACCGGGGGGGTCACCGGGGGGGTCGCCCCCCCGGGGGAAAACACTGCGACTGTCATATAGCGGGCGTCGCGGAAGGGAAAGACAATGCTTATCGCTCAGCGCCCCTCGCTCGCCGAGGAGCAGGTAGACGACTACCGGTCCAGGTTCGTGATCGAGCCGCTCGAGCCGGGTTTCGGTTACACGATCGGCAACTCGCTCCGGCGCACGCTGCTGTCCTCAATTCCGGGCGCGGCCGTCACGAGCATCAGGATCGAGGGCGTCCTGCACGAGTTCTCCACGGTCCCCGGCGTGAAGGAAGATGTCACCGACATCATCCTGAACCTGAAGGAACTGGTGGTGTCCTCCGAGCACGACGAGCCGGTCGTCATGTACCTGCGCAAGCAGGGGCCCGGCGAGGTGACCGCGGCCGACATCGCGCCGCCGGCCGGCGTCGAGGTGCACAACCCCGAGCTGCACGTCGCCACCCTGAACGCCAAGGGCAAGCTCGAGATGGAGCTCACCGTCGAGCGCGGTCGCGGCTACGTCTCGGCCACCCAGAACAAGCAGCCGGGCCAGGAGATCGGCCGGGTGCCGATCGACTCCATCTACTCACCCGTGCTGCGGGTCACGTACAAGGTCGAGGCCACCCGGGTCGAGCAGCGTACCGACTTCGACCGGCTCATCCTCGATGTCGAGACCAAGCCGTGCATGCGCCCGCGGGACGCGGTGGCGAGCGCGGGCAAGACGCTGGTCGAGCTGTTCGGCCTGGCCCGGGAGCTCAACGTCGACGCCGAGGGCATCGACATCGGCCCGTCGCCGACCGACGCCGCGCTGGCCGCTGACCTGGCGCTGCCGATCGAGGACCTCAACCTCACCGTGCGTTCCTACAACTGCCTCAAGCGCGAGGGCATTCACACGGTGGGCGAGCTCGTCGGCCGCAGCGAGCAGGACCTGCTCGACATCAGGAACTTCGGCGCCAAGTCGATCGAGGAAGTCAAGCAGAAGCTCGTGGACATGGGGCTCTCGCTCAAGGACTCGCCGCCTGGGTTCGACCCGAGCAGCGCGGTGGGCGCCTACAGCGACGACGACGAGAGCTACGTGGAGACCGAGCAGTACTGACGTGGCTGTGCGCCGTGCGGCGCACACCGAGGAGAGGTAGAGGTCCGTATGCCCACGCCCACTAAGGGCCACCGCCTGGGCGGCAGCCCGGCTCACGAGCGGCACATCCTGGCGAATCTGGCCACCGCGCTGTTCCAGCACGGCCGGATCACCACCACCGAGGCCAAGGCGCGCAGGCTGCGGCCGGTAGCCGAGCGGCTGATCACCTTCGCCAAGCGCGGCGACCTGCACGCCCGCCGCCACGTGCTGACCGTGGTCACCGACAAGGGCGTGGTGCACCAGCTGTTTACCGAGATCGCGCCGGAATTTTCCGAGCGGGCCGGCGGCTATACGCGCATCACGAAGATCGGCCCGCGCAAGGGCGACAACGCGGCGATGGCGGTCATCGAGCTGGTCCGCGGCGAGCCGGTGGCGGCCAGGCCCCGCCGCCGGGCGCGCCGGGCCGCTCCCGAGGCCGCGGCCGCCGCTCCCGCCGCGACGGCCACCGCCGTGGCGGACGCCGAGGAGGATCGAACGGACGAGACCGAAGCGGCGCCCGCCGCATCGGCCGAGACCGCCGACGACGTCAACGACGTCGAGGACGACGCGGCCGCCGAGGATGACGCCCAGGCGGACGAGGCCGACGAGGACGACCAGCCGGCCAAGGACGCCTGACCCAGGGTCGCCCCGAGGTGGACTCAGCGGGAGAGACCGGGACCGTTCGGCTCCGGGTTGATCTTTCCTACGACGGGTCAGCTTTTTCCGGGTGGGCCGCCCAGCCCGGCAGGCGCACCGTGGAGGACGTGGTGGCCGCGGCGCTCGGACGGGTGCTGCGGCTGGCCGCGCCGCCGAAACTGACGGTGGCCGGCCGCACGGACGCCGGGGTGCATGCCCGCGGCCAGGTCATCCATCTGGACGTCCCCGCCGCGACCTGGTCTGGTACGGCGGATCGGGCCGTCGCGCGGCTGGCCGGGGTGCTGCCCGCTGACGTGCGGGTCCGGGCGGCGGGCCCGGCGCCCGCCGGGTTCGACGCGCGGTTCTCCGCGCTGTGGCGCCGCTACGCCTACCGCGTCTGCGATGACCGGGCCGCCGCGGACCCGCTGCGCAGGCACGAGACGCTGTGGTCGTTCCGGCGGCTCGACCTGGCGGCCATGAACGAGGCCTCGCGGCGCTGCCTGGGCGAGCACGACTTCGCCGCGTTCTGCCGCCGCCGTGCGGGCGCGACCACCATCCGGGCGCTGCGCACCCTGGACTGGCACCGGGACGATCACGGCACCGCGGTCGCGACCGTGGTGGCCGACGCGTTCTGCCACAACATGGTCCGCGCGCTGGTCGGCGCGCTCCTCGCCGTCGGCGAGGGGCGGCAGCCACCCGGCTGGCCCGCCGCGGTGCTCGCGGCCGGGGTCCGCGATCCGGCCGTCCGCGTCGTCCCGGCGCACGGCCTGTGCCTGGAGGAGGTTCACTACCCCCCGGCCGCCGACCTGGCCGCCCGGGCCGCGGCCGCTCGCACGGTCCGCACCCTCACCTAGCACTCCCCGCCGCCGCTCCGGTATCCAATGGATGTGGCAGCCTACGCAATAGATTCAATACGTTGCCACGACCATTGATAGGGAGCATGCCACCCGTGGGGCACGGGTGGCAGAGTGGAACTCGCGGTGCCTGGGCGGGCTCGGATCTGCGGCGAGTTGCGATCCAGCACGCCAGTGGCGGTGCTGGCGCCCGGGCGCGGGCTGGCTAGGGCTTGCCGGTCAGCATCCGGGTGCTGAGGTTGATGTTGGCGCTGCCGGTGACGAGGGTCGCGGCGAACTGCTCCAGGGCCTGCCGCTGGGCCGGACCCGACGGCGACTTCAGGTTGGCGAACTCGGCCCACATCAAGATCAGGTAGTGCCCCTTGATCTCGGCCTGCACCACCCCGGTCCCGCTGCCCAGCTTGCTGGTCGCGCCCTTCTTGCCGGTCAGCGGCGCGATGATCTCCTGCGGCCCGGTGACCTTCCCGGCCTTCTGCGCGGCGGCTGAGCTGATCAGGTTGACCACCCCGACGGTGCCCATCATCGTGCCGTCGCCCGAGATGTAGCTCGCCCGGAGCACCTGGCTGCAGTGGCCCGACTGCAGCGCCGCCTGCAGGTCCGCGCCGTACACGGCCAGCGAGCAGGTCTTGGTGACGCTGGCCGCGGTCCTGACGTACGATTTGCCGCCGAGTGTGAACTGCGGCGGGTACAGGCCCGTGATGGTCAGCGGCTGGGGGTCCTCGGACCTGGTCCCGATGTGCTGCCACTTGCCCAGGGTCTTGTCGAAGCCGGCGGAGCCCGGCGCGTTCGTGGGCAGCCGCAGCGTCGGCGGCACCGGCGCGTTGACCCGCGGCTCGTACAGGAACTTGTAACCGGCCAGCCCGGCCCCGGCCGCGACCACGACGGCGGTGGCGAGCAGCGCCACGCGGGATCGCAGGCCCCGCCTGGGCCCGCCGCCGCGCCGCCGGCCCGCCGGGGAGCCGGCGCCTGCCGGGGAGCCGGCGCCTGCCGGAGCCAGCGCGCCGAAGGGGTCGGTGTCGTGGGGGTACCGGTCCGCGCCGTCCTGGCCGGCGAGCGGGTCCCGCGGCGCGTGCCAGGCACTGAATTCACCCGGGGGCGGTTCGGCCGGCTGGCGTCCTGCCGGGAATCCCCGGGCCGGGGTCCGCGGGCCCGCAGCCGGGCCCAGCGGCCGCTGGGGACCGCTGCGCGGGCCCAGCGCCTGCTGGGGGAGGATCGGCTGTGCCCCGCTGCCCGGGCCGCCGGCGCCTGCCAGCGACGGCCAGGGCGGCTGGCGGGGTGTGTCCGCAGCCGGACGGGTGCGTCCCGCGCCCTGCTGATCCATAACGTCGAGAGTAGCGTTCTGTTCAGTTCCGGTAGTGTGGTCACGGAACTTTCCCGGGCTGGGATCCTTTACGTAGTCGACCGGCGACGAGCCGTGACAGCTGCCCTCGGGATCGGAGGTCGCTGGCGGCTTCGCTTTGGCATCGCTGCGTGCGACGGAGTATGCTGCATTGGCGTCATGCGCGACGGGCATGCACGCGGTGTGCCTCCCGTGCGCGCGGTTCGCGCGGCGCGGTGCGCCCGCGGAGCGCCCCGGTAGGAAGGCTCAGGGCGGCCATCACCAGCAGGTGCAGGCCGGAGAAGATTCACGACACATACGCGAAGGCTTAGGACTGTGCGCACATTCAGCCCGAAGGACAGTGACATTACCCGGCAGTGGCATGTCGTCGACGCTTCCGACGTGGTGCTCGGCCGCCTGGCCAGCCACGTCGCGGTGCTGCTCAGGGGCAAGCACAAGCCGATCTTCGCGCCGCACGTGGACACCGGCGATTTCGTCATCGTGGTCAACGCGGCCAAGGTCGCGCTGTCCGGCAACAAGCTCGAGCAGAAGCACGCCTACCGGCACTCCGGTTACCCGGGCGGCCTGCGGTCGGTCTCCTACGCCAGCCTGATGGCCAGCAACCCCGAGCGCGCGGTGGAGAAGGCGGTGCGCGGGATGCTGCCGAAGAACACCCTCGGCCGCAAGACCCTGCGCAAGCTCAAGGTGTACGCGGGCCCCGATCACCCGCACCAGGCCCAGCAGCCGCAGCCGTACGAGATCACGCAGATCGAGCAGTAGATCAAAGCAGAGGAAGCACGAGGTCCAGACCGTGGCTGAGCCCACTGGCGTCAACACCACCAGCGTCGAGGGCGACGCCGAATTCGTCGATGACGAGTTCGGCGCGGACGTCCCGTCGGAGTACACGACAGAAACCGCGCAGGACGCCCCGGCCCGGGCCGTCGCGCGGCGCCCGGTGGTGACCGGTCACGCGGCGGGCACCGGCCGCCGCAAGGAGGCCATCGCCAGGGTCCGCATCCTCCCGGGCACGGGCCAGTGGCAGATCAACGGCCGGACGCTCGACGTGTACTTCCCGAACAAGGTGCACCAGCAGCTGGTCAGCGAGCCGTTCGTGACCCTCGGCGCGGAGGGCAAGTTCGACGTGGTGGCCCGGATTTCCGGCGGCGGCGTCACCGGTCAGGCGGGCGCGCTGCGCCTCGGCGTGACCCGGGCGCTGACCCTGGTGGACCCCGAGAACCGCCCGGCGCTGAAGAAGGCAGGTTTCCTGACCAGGGATGCGCGGGTAAAGGAGCGGAAGAAGTACGGCCTGAAGAAGGCCCGTAAGGCACCGCAGTACTCCAAGCGGTAAGCGTCGCTCGCTCGGAGCCTGTCGAGCACCTGCCTTCATCTGCGTACACGGCCACACGTACAGAGCAGAGCAACGAGCGGAGCGAAATGAGCGATGGGGGTAAGCGCAGCCGTCTCTTCGGTACGGACGGCGTTCGCGGTGTAGCTGGTTGTGACCTGACGGCACGCCTGGCCATGGATCTCGCCGTGGCCGCGGCTGCCGTTCTCGGCTCCGGCGGAGGCATCAGCGCGACCGGGCGGCCGGTCGCGCTGATCGGCCGGGATCCGCGCGCCTCGGGTGAGTTCCTCGAGGCGGCCGTGGTGGCCGGGCTGGCCAGTTCCGGGGTCGACGTGCTCAGGCTCGGGGTCATCCCCACGCCCGGCGTGGCCTACCTGACCGCCGCCCTGGACGCCACCTTCAGCGTGGTCATCTCGGCCAGTCACAACCCGGCCAGGGACAACGGGATCAAGTTCTTCGGCCGCGGCGGGGTCAAGCTCGCGGATGCGGTAGAAGACGACATCGAGGCCCGGCTGCGTGCGCCGCAGGCCCCCTCCCCGCAGGCCCCGTCCCCGCAGGCCCCGTCCCCGCAGGCCCCGTCCCCGCAGGCCCCGTCCCCGCAGGCCCCGTCCCCGAAGGCACAGTCCCGGCAGGCCCCGTCCCCCCTGGCCGGACCTCCGGACCGGGAGTTCGGCCGGGTCAGCGACGCCAGCGGCGAGCACGAGCAGTACCTGGAGCACCTGCTGGCCACGCTGGGGGACCAGCCGGAGCCGCTGGCGGGCCTGCGGGTCGTGGCCGACTGCGCGCACGGCGCCGCCTACCGCCTCGCGCCGCAGGCGCTGCGCCGGGCCGGCGCGGAGGTCATCGTCATCGGGGCCTCCCCTGACGGCCTGAACATCAACGAGGGCTGCGGCTCCACCGCGCTCGGCGCGCTGTCCGCCGCGGTGGTGGAGCACGGCGCGGACGCGGGCATCGCCTACGACGGGGACGCCGACCGGTGCCTCGCGGTCGACGCGGACGGTCAGCCGCTGGACGGCGACCAGATCCTGACCCTGCTGGCCACCGGGCTGAAGGAGGCCGGCCGGCTGGCCGGCGACGCGGTGGTGGTCACGGTGATGACGAACCAGGGCTTCCACGTGGCGATGGGCGAGGCCGGCATCGAGGTGATCGAGACGCCGGTGGGGGACAAGCACGTGTCGACGGCCATGCGCGGCGGCGGCTACGTGCTCGGCGGCGAGCAGTCCGGGCACATCATCATGGGCGAGCACGCCACCACCGGCGACGGCGTGCTGACCAGCCTGCACCTGCTCGCCGCGGTGAGCAGGCACGGCGTTCCGCTGGCCGCGGCCGCGAAGATGATGCCGAAGTACCCGCAGGTGCTCGTCAACGTCCCGGGCGACGCGTCGCGGCTCGGGCCCGAGGTCACCGCGGCGGTCCGCCGGGCCGAGGCGCAGCTGGGCGGCGACGGGCGGATCCTGGTCCGGCCGAGCGGCACCGAGCCTACGATCAGGCTGATGATCCAGGCGCGGGACGCGGCCCTGGCCGAGCGGGTCATCGGCCAGCTCGCCGAGGAGGTCCAGCGCGCCCTGGCCGGCCGCTAAGCCCATACAGTAGGGACTTGTGCGAGACGCATACCAGGTCGCCGCCGTGCGGGCGGCAGAACGCGCGCTGATGGAGATCGTGCCGGACGGGGCGCTGATGGGCCGGGCCGCCGCCGGGCTCGCGTCGGTGTGCACGGCCCTGCTGGCCCGGCATCCAGGCCACGTCTACGGCACCCGGGTGGCCGTCCTGGCCGGCGCCGGGGACAACGGCGGCGACGCGCTCTACGCGGGGGCGCTGCTGGCCCGCCGCGGCGCGGCCGTCACCGCGATCACGGCCGGGCCCAGGGCGCACCCGGGCGGCGCCGCCGCGCTGCGCGCCGCGGGCGGCCGGGTGTCCGCCGACGCCGGCGCTGGCCCGGTGAACGACGCCGACCTGATCATCGACGGCCTGCTCGGCATCGGCGGGCGGGGCGGGCTGCGCGAGCCCTTCGCCGGCCTGGCCCGGCAGGCGGCCCGCGCCCGGCAGGCCGGCGCGACCGTGGTGGCCGTCGACCTGCCGAGCGGCATCGACGCCGACACCGGGGCGGTCGACGGCCCGGCGGTCCGGGCCGACGTCACCGTGACCTTCGGCGCGATCAAGCCCGGGCTGCTGATCGACCCGGGCGCCGGGCACGCGGGGACCGTCGAGCTCGTCGACATCGGCCTGGGCCCGTACCTGAAGGACGGGCCGTGCGCCCGGGCTCCGCAGCGGGACGACGTCCGCGAGCTGCTGCCCCGCCCCGGCGCCGAATCGGACAAGTACCGCCGGGGCGTGCTCGGCCTGCTGGCCGGCAGCGACCGCTTCACCGGGGCGGTGCTGCTCGCCGCCGGCGGGGCGGTGCGCGGCGGGGCGGGCATGGTCCGGGTAGTCACCCCGGACGTCGCCGCCGTGCTGGTGCGGCAGGCGTGGCCGGAGGCCGTGATCACCGTGTACCCGGACCACGGTGACTGGGACCTGCTCGGCTCGGTCGGCCGGGTCCAGGCGTGGGTGGCCGGCCCGGGCATGGGCACCGGCCAGGACGCCGCGGCCCGGCTGGCGGCGGTGCTGGGCACCGACCTGCCCGTCCTGGTGGACGCGGACGGGCTGACGATCCTGAGCCAGGTCAGCGGGCTGCTGCCGCGGCGAGCGCCGACGCTGATCACGCCGCACGCCGGCGAGCTGGCCCGGCTGCTCGGCACCGACCCGGGCAGCGTCGAGGCGCGGCGGCTTGAGCACGCCCGCCGGGCGGCCGCCGAGCTTGGCGTCACGGTGCTGCTGAAGGGCTCGACGACGGTCATCGCGCCGCCGGGCGGCGAACCGGTCCTGGTGAACCCCACCGGCACGCCGTGGCTGGCCACCGCGGGCAGCGGTGACGTGCTGTCCGGGCTGGCCGGGGCCCTGCTCGCGCAGGGCCTGGCGCCCGCTCAGGCGGGCCTGGCCGCAGCCTACCTGCACGGCCTGGCCGGACGGCTCGCGGCCGGATCCCCCGACCGGGCGGGCCAGGCCCCGATCGGGGCCTCGGACCTCGTCCGGACGCTGCCGGCCGCGTTCCGGAGCCTGTGACCGCCATGGACCGGCAGGCCTTCGTCGACCTCGGCGCGATCACCCGCAACGCCGCCGCGCTGTGCGACCTGGTGCGCGGCAGCCAGGTGATGGCCGTGGTGAAAGCCGCCGGGTACGGCCACGGCATGATCCCGGCCGCCCGGGCCGCGCTGGCCGGCGGGGTCAGCTGGCTGGGCGTCGCCGACCTGGCCGAGGCGGTCGCGCTCCGGCGGGGCGGGATCACCGCGCCGGTGCTGTGCCTGATGGCCTTCGGCGACCCCGCCGAGGCGATCGGCCTCGACGTGGACGTCGCGGCCGGCTCGGTCTCGTTCGTCGCGGTCATCGAGGCCGCCGCGGCAAAGGCCGGCCGGCCGGCCCGGCTGCACCTCAAGGCCGACACCGGGCTGAGCCGGGGCGGCGCCACCCCGGCGGACTGGCCGGGGGTGGTGGAGGCGGCCCTGGCGGCCCAGGCCCGCGGCTCGGTCCGGGTGACCGGCCTGTGGTCGCACTTCGCCTGCGCCGACATCCCCGGGCACCCGTCGGTCGCCGCCCAGCTCGCCGCGTTCGCCGACGCGGTGGCGTTCGCCGAGAAGGCCGGCGTCACGCCCGAGGTCAGGCACATCGCCAACACCGCCGCCGCGCTGACCGTCCCCGAGTCCCGGCTGGACCTGGTGCGCTTCGGCGGGGCCGTCTACGGCCTGTCCACCCTGCCCGGCGGCGCGCCGTCGTGGCTGCGCCCGGCGATGACGCTGCGCGCCCGGCTGGCCATGGTCAAGCGGGTGCCCGCGGGCACCGGCGTCTCGTACGGCCACCGGTACGTGACGTCCCGCGAGACCACCCTGGGCCTGGTCCCCCTCGGGTACGCGGACGGGGTGCCGCGGGCCGCGGCCGGCCTGCCGCTGGTCAGCGCGCGGGGCCGCCGCTGGCCGATCGCGGGCACGGTGTGCATGGACCAGTTCGTCGTCGACTTCGGCGACGAGCCGGCCGCGGCCGGCGACGAGATAGTGCTGTTCGGCCCGGGGGACGGCGGCGAGCCGACCGCACAGGAGTGGGGCGAGGCGCTCGGCACCATCTCCTATGACATCGCGACCGGAGTCGGGGCCAGGGTCCCGCGCACCTATCCAGGTGGTTCCGCATGAATGTCCCTAACGAGCCGGGTTCCCCGCCTGCCACGCTGCGGATTGCCACCGATGGGCAGATGCGCGACCTCGGCCGGCGTCTCGCGGCGCTGCTCCGCGCCGGTGACCTGGTGATCCTGGCCGGGCCGCTCGGCGCCGGCAAGACCACGCTGGTGCAGGGCATCGGCGCCGGGCTCGGCGTGCGCGGCCCGGTCACCTCGCCGACCTTCGTCATCGCGCGGGTGCATCCGGTCGTGGCCGGGTCCGGTCCGGCCCTGGTGCACGCGGACGCCTACCGGCTGGGCAGCATCGGCGAGGTGGACGACCTGGATCTGGACACCGACGCGGCCAGCGCCGTTACCGTGGTGGAATGGGGTTCGGGCCTGGCCGAGGGCCTGGCCGAGGACCGCCTGGAGATCTCGATCGAGCCCGATCCGGACGGTGACGCGCGGACTGTCCGGCTAAATGGTCATGGCGCTAGATGGCATGGTGTGCTCACCGGCGCCGCAGATCGTTTATAGTTCCGCTGTACTGATCCCAGTTTCGCGTATCGCGCCGTTACGTACCGTACCCCGAACCCGGAGGCGCGCCGTGCCCGAGCAGGAGTTCCCGCCGCTTCGTCCGTCGGCCAGGTCCTTCCGCCGTCCTGACCGCGACGACGAGGACCCGCCGCCGTGGGCTGACCTGCCACCGGTCCGTCCGGCCCGGTCGCAGCGTCCCCCGGCCGGAGCCACCGCGGCCGGTCACGCACGCCCCGGCGGCCCCGGCAGCCGTTCCGGCGGTCCTGGCGGCGGCCCTGGTGGTCCTGGCGGCGGCCCTGGTCCTGGCGGCCGTCCCGGTGGTCCCGGCGGCCCGGGCCGCGCCGATTCCCGGGATCTCGCCGGCTCGCGCCAGGTCGCCGATCCTGGTCAGGATGAACCGGACGCGCAGTGGGCCCGGTTCGGGCCGCAGTGGGACGGGCCTGAGGCGGACGGCGAGGAGGATGTGCCGCCGGCTCAGCCGCGCCTGCCCGGCGGGCGCGCCCTGCGGGCCGCGGCGCGCAGGCGGCGGCGGTGGTTCGTCATGGCGGGCAGCCTGGTCGTGGTGGCCGGGGCGGTACTCACCGCGGTGCTGCTGGCGGGCGGGCGGCCCGGTCCGGCGGCGGTCACGCCCGGCGCGCTGATCACCTCGTTCCAGCCGGGCGAGCTGCGCCAGGTGCCCAACGCGTGCCGCGTGGTGCCCGGCACCACCTTGCAGCAGTATCTGCCCGGGAAGGCCACGGTGGCGTCGCCGCTGCCGGTCAACGGGTCGGCCGAATCCGCCTGCAACTGGACCATCGACAAGCCGCCGCTGTACCGGCTGATGGAGCTCAACCTGCTCGCGTACGCGCCGAACGGCCTGGCCAGCGGCACCGGCAGCGCCACCTTCGCCGCGACGGACGCCTACGACCTGGCGCTGCACGACATGCAGGTCCCGCCCAAGCACTCCCCGGCGCCGCGGGCCACGGTCAGGGTCCTGCCCGGGTTCGGGAACCAGGCGTTCAGCGCCCTGCAGGTCTTCCACGTCGGCGGCGCGGTGACCGACGTCGCCACCGTCATGGTCCGCTACCACAACGTGGTCGTGACGGTGACGCTGAACGGGCTCGCGCACTCCAACAGCGGGACCTACGGGCCGGTGTCCCAGTCCCAGCTGGCGGCGGCGGCCATGGCGTTCGCCCAGGCGGCCGAAGCTTCCCTGCACTAGCACGCCGCGCGCCCCACTAGGCTGGGCGGCGTGCTTGTGGTGGGTTTTGATACCGCGACCCCGGCGGTGAGCGTGGCCTTGCACGACGGGGAGCGAGTCGTATCCGAGGCGGTCGCCGCCGATGGCCGGCGCCATGGCGAGCTGCTCGCGCCGATGATCGCGAAGGTCCTGGCCGAGGCGGGCGCGTCCCGCGCGGACCTCACCGCGGTCGCCGTCGGGGTCGGCCCCGGTCCCTATACCGGCCTGCGGGTCGGGGTGGTGACCGCCCGGGTGCTCGGGGCCGTGCTCGGCATCCCCGTGCACGGGGTGTGCTCGCTGGACGTCATCGCCGCCGCCGTCACCGCGTCCGCCGGACGCCGGGGGCGGGACTTCGCCGTGGCGACCGACGCGCGGCGCAAGGAGGTCTACTGGGCCAGGTACGACGCCGCCGGCGGCCGCCTGGAGGGCCCGCTGGTCGGCAGCGCGGCCTCGATCCCCGGGGCGGCCGGGTTCGCCGTGGCCGGGAGCGGGGGGCAGCTGTACCCGGAGGCGTTCGGCGAGGTCATCGGGCCTGCCTATCCGGATGCCGGGACGCTGTGCGCGATCGTGGCGGGCGCGATCGTAGCGGGTCAACCCGGCAGGCCTGCCGCCGCCCCGTCGCCGCAGGTGCCGATGCTGGCCGCGGAGCCGCTCTACCTGCGGCGGCCGGACGCCAGGGAGCCCGGGCCGCCCAAGCGGGTCACGCGGTCGTGAGCGCCTGGCCGGATGAGGGCCGCACGGTGCGGCTGCGGGAGATGAACCGGGCTGACATGGCCGCCATCATCGCGCTGGAGCAGGAGCTCTTCCCCGAGGACGCCTGGACCCCGGAGATGTTCGCGACGGAGTTCGCGCAGCCGCCCTCGCGTCGGCTCTACCTGGTGGCCGAGGAGGGAAACGCGCTGATCGGGTACGCGGGCATGATGTTCACCGGCGGGTCGCAGGCCGACGTGGTGACGCTGGCGGTGGACCCCGGCCGCTGGGGCCGGGGGACCGGGACGGCGTTGCTCACGGCGCTCGTCGACGAGGCGGAAAAGCGCGGTTACCAGGAGGTCTTGCTCGAGGTGCGGGAGGACAACCCCAGGGCCAGGCAGCTGTACCTGCGCCACGGGTTCGCCGAGATCGGGATCCGGCGCGGCTACTACCAGCCGTCCGGCGTCGACGCCGTGGTCATGCGGAAGGCGCTCGCGTGATGACATCCCCGCTGGTGCTGGGCATCGAGACGTCCTGCGACGAGACCGGCATCGGGCTGGTCCGCGGCCACGACCTGCTTGCGGACGCGGTCGCCTCGAGCGTTGACGAGCACGCGCGGTTCGGCGGCGTGGTGCCCGAGGTGGCCAGCCGGGCGCACCTGGAGGCGATGGTCCCGACCTTCGACCGGGCGCTCGCGACCGCGGGAGTCCGGCCCGCCGAGATCGACGCGGTGGCCGTTACCGCGGGGCCCGGGCTGGCCGGGGCCCTGCTCGTCGGGGTGGCCGCGGCCAAGGCGTACGCGCTGGCGCTGGGCAAGCCGCTGTACGGGGTCAACCACCTGGCCGCGCACATCGCCGTCGACCAGCTGGAACACGGCACGCTCCCGTCGCCTGCGGTGGCCCTGCTGGTATCCGGCGGGCATTCCTCGCTGCTGCTCGTGCAGGACGTGGCCGAGGAGGTGATCCCGCTCGGGGCCACCATCGACGACGCGGCCGGCGAGGCGTACGACAAGGTGGCCCGGGTGCTGGGCATGCCGTTCCCGGGCGGGCCGCCGATCGACAAGGCGGCCCGCGACGGCGATCCCGCCGCGATCAGCTTCCCCCGGGGCAAGTACCACGACGGCACGCTCGACTTCTCCTTCGCCGGCCTGAAGACGGCGGTGGCCCGCTGGGTGGAAGCCCGGCAGGCCGCCGGGGAGCCGGTGCACGCCCCGGACGTCGCGGCCTCCTTCCAGGAGGCGGTGGCCGACGTGCTGACCCGTAAGGCCGTGCAGGCCTGCCAGCGCCACCACGTCACCGACCTGATCATCGGCGGCGGCGTGGCGGCCAACTCCCGGCTGCGCTCGCTCGCCGCCGAGCGCTGTGCCGCCGCCGGCATCAAGCTGCGCGTGCCGAGACCGGGCCTGTGCACCGACAACGGCGCCATGGTGGCGGCCCTCGGCGCGGAGATCGTGTCCCGCGGCCTGGCGCCGTCCCCGCTCGACCTGCCCGCGGACTCCTCTCTCCCGGTCACCGAGGTCGTCGTCCGCTAGCCTGTCCTGGCGGATCACCGCGAAGGCTTCCTCAGTCGCGGCTTGCGGCAACACAGCGATGGCCCCGACCGTATCCACCCAGAGCTGTTAGCGACAACCGGATTTTCGCCCCGCGTCGACAACAGCAAGCCTGGAGGCGCGGACAGTATTACTGGTGTTCCGATTGACCGGAAGTTCGTTACAGAAATTGAAGGGCCGGGGTCCGCGCCCTCGCTGCCGACGCGGCTGGGGTACCCCGCCGGTGTCGCCGCCCGGAATGTGCCACCCTGCGGCTTTTGCTCGCCCTAACCCGGACCCCGCCCAGGCTGGCGCCATGATCGTGGATCGTTACACCCGCTATAGCGGGTGTAACGATCCACGATCACGAACGGGCCCGCAGAGCGCGCTCGCCAGCAAGCCGGCAGGCGAGCCCGTACCCCGCCGAACGCCACCGGGCCCAGCCAGCCGGACCCGGGACCAGACGGCAGCCGCTCGCAGGGTCCACCACCCGCGCGGCAGCGTCGCCGCGCATCATCCTCGACCTGGCGGGAGGCGGCGGCGATCGGAGGGAGCGGTCAGGCCTTGGTGCGGCGGAACAGGTGCCGGAAGCGACGGGCGAGCAGGGTCAGCGCGGCCGCGACGAGGGCGACCGGGACGACCCGCTTGAGGATCGCCGGGCCGACCAGCCTGACCAGGTTGATGGAGTCCTCGTTCTGCGGGGCGGGATTGAACGACGGAGCCGAAGCGGTGCTCGTGACCGGAACGGTGACCGTCGGCTCGGCGCTGCCTGATCCGCCCTCCGCCGTGGCGGTGGCCTGGCCTGCGCCCGCGCCGTCCGTGCCGCCGTCTGCCGCGGCGCTGGCCCCGGCGGCGCTGGCCCCGGCGGCGCTGGCCCCGGCGGCGCTGGCCCCGGCGGCGCTGGCCCCGGCGGTGGCGGCCCCGGCGGTGGCGGCCCCGGCCTGCTCGGGCGCGGCCGCGCCGTTACCGGATATCTGCTGGGCCAGGTTCTCGGCGAACTTCTCCACCAGCTTGCCGCCGACCTCGACCATCACGCCCCGGCCGAACTGGGCGGGCCGGCCGGTCACGTTCATAGTCGTGTGCATCGTGACCTTGGTCGCCTGGCCGGACGATTCGGGCTCAAGCGACGCCCGGACGGTCGCCGACGCGGTGCCCGCGCCGCGGGTCTCCTTGCCGGCTGCCTCGACCACCACCACCTGGGCAGCGTCGTCACGCTCGGTGAACTTCGCGGTCCCGCGGTAGGTCAGCGACACCGGGCCGACCTTGACCTTTATCCGCCCGGTGACCACCTCGCCGTCGAACTCGTCGACGGTGGCGCCGGGCATGCACGGCGCGATCCGTTCCACGTCGAGCAGCACGTCCCAGGCCCGTTCCGGGGGAACGGGGACGGTGAAGGAGTGGTCCATCTCCATGCTCATGATGCGTCAGCTCTCTCTGGCTGGATTCAATCAGTGAATTATGCCTGGTATCGGCCCGCGTCAGCAAAAACGTCGGCGGTGCCGGATGGCTTCCGCCGGGTCGACCAGGACCTGCAGCTCAGGCGGTGTCCAGCACCCGGAAGCTCTCGGCCAGATGGCCCTCGGGCAGGCCGGCCAGCTGGGCGGTGAGGGTCAGCCGGGCCTGCAGGCGCCCGGTCAGGTCCTCCATATGCCCGGTCTGGCTCTCGTGCGCGCGCAGCGCGGCGATCTTGCGCGGGAAGGTGGCGGTCACGTCCACGTAGTGGTTCGGGTCAGGGCCGCCGGCGATCCAGACCTCGCGCACGGTCCAGGCGGCCAGCGACTCGCGCTCGCGCAGCTCGGGGAACGCGAACGGGTTCCGCGCGTCCGGGTAGACGGCGTCCAGGCTGGCTGAGCCCACCGCGCGGTGGTCGGGATGGCCGATCCCGATCCGGGCGTAGCTCCGCTCCGGGCTGGGGCAGAGCACGCGATCCGGGCGGACCTGCCTGATCACCCGGGCCAGGTCCCTGCGCAGGGCCAGGGTGGCCTCCACCTGGCCATCCGGGTAGCCGAGGAACCGCACGTCCTGCACCCCGACGCACTTGGCCGCGGCTACCTGCTCGGCCCGGCGCAGGGCCGGCATCTCGTCCCGGGGGGAGTCCTCGTCGAAACCGCCGGCGTCGCCGTCGGTCACCACGCAGTAGACCACCTCGATCCCGGCGTCCGTCCAGCGCGCGACGGTTCCCCCAGCCGCGAAGTCAACATCGTCAGGGTGGGCCGTGATGGAAAGCACCCGGCCGACCTGCGCGTCATCCAGCACGCCCGCCATCCTAAAGGGGGCGAGCGGGCGAGCCGCCGCCCGGCCCGGACGGCTGCGGCCGGCTACTCGTCGGGGACCAGGGTCGGGGTGGCCCTGGTGAGGGTCTGCTTCTTGAAGAAGGCGGGCCCGGCGATGCGGCAGTAGAGGAAGAAGGCCAGCCCGGCCAGGCCGGCCGCGACGGCGATGACGAAGGCGCCGCCGATCTGCCAGTGGATGAACGGGACCGTCCACATGGTGTAGTCGTTCGCGGTCGCCACATCGTAGTCCAGCCACACGCTCCAGCCGCCGAGGAAGTACAGGATCAGCCCGCCCGTCACCGGCAGGATGCCCTGCATCCACAGGTTGCGCGCGCTGCTGGTCAGGTTCTTGCGGTAGTACCAGGCGCAGGCGAAGCCGGTCAGGCCGTAGTAGAACGCGATGTACAGGCCGATCGCGATCACCGCGTCACCGATCACCCCGATGCCGTTGGACGTGTAGTTCAGCCCCACGTAGACGAGGATCGAGATCGCTCCCATGAGCACCGTGGACACCGTGGGCGTCATGAACCGGGGATGGATCTTCGCGAACGACTTCGGCAGCGCCTTGTAGGCGGCCATCGACAGCGTGGTCCGGGCGGTCGGCAGGATCGTCGTCTGGGTGGACGCCGCCGCCGAGGACAGCACCATGAGCAGCAGCAGGTGGTAGAAGACCGGGCCGAAGCCGGTCGTGCCGAAGATGGCGTTGCCCTGGATCGACAGGACGTCGCCTGCGTTGTCCGTGTTGCCCAGGCCGTTGCCGGTGGTCTTGACGCCGGCGAAGGCCTGCATGGAGAAGATCACCAGGGCGTAAGTGGCCAGCAGGATGATGGTGGAGAAGATCGCCGCCAGGCCGGGTGTCCGGGTGCGGTCCTTGGTCTCCTCGTTGACCGCCACGGCCGTGTCCCAGCCCCAGTAGATGAAGACCATCAGGATGATCCCGCTGGAGAACGCGCTGAAGCTGGAGATCTTGAACGGGTTGAGCCAGGAAAGGGTCGGGGTGAGATGACCGGGCGGGGCGTGCCCGGAGCCGACCTTGACCAGGGCGACCACCGACAGGACCACCAGCATGATGAGCTCGATGCTGAGCAGGATCTTCTGGAAGTTCGCCGACACCTCGATGCCCACATAGCAGATGGCGGTCATCAGGACGATCCAGATGACGCCGGCCAGCAGCACCCAGCCGCTGGTCGCGTTGGTCCCGATGCCCTTGGCGTTGAACAACAGGAACACGTACTGGCCTGCCACCTGGGCCAGGCTGGCCATGACCAGCACGTCGGCCACGACGATGGCCCAGCCGCCCGCCCAGCCGGTCTTGGGCCCGAACGCGCGCGTCGCCCAGGTGAACGTGGTCCCGCAGTCCGGGTCGGCCTTGTTGAGCTCGCTGTAGCCGATCGAGGTCAGCAGCATCGGGACGAAGGCGAGCACGGCCACGGCAGGCGCCTGCAGCGCGACCGCGCCCACCACGAACACCAAGGTGGCCGCGATGCTGTACGCGGGCGCGACCGACGCCGTGGCGATGACGGTGCTCGAGATCAGCCCGAGGGCGCCCGATTTGAGGCCCTTGTCGAGTGGCTGTTCCTGAGGCTCTACGGCTTGCTCAGCGGTGGCCATGTCTCACCCTCCTGGCTTCGACCCGGTGCGGCCGGGACCCTCACTACCCGCAAGCGGCCCGCCAGGGCGGCGGACCTGATGACACGTTTCGAGCACCGGGGTGTGACAACGGAATCAGCACCCGTGATGCTACGGTTCTAGCATGAATTCCGCTTTGCGGCAACGATATCCGTAGTAACGGCTAGGTCTCACGGCTGGTCTCGTCAGCCGAATCGCGAAAGGTCTAGGATCGGCCCATGCGCATACTTCTCGTGGGCGCAGGCGGCGTCGGCACGGCATTTGCCCGGATTGCCGCCCGCCGCCCGTTCGCTGAGCTGGTCATCGCCGACTACGACCTCGGCCGGGCGCAGCGCGCCGCGGCGGCCCGCGACGGATACCAGGCCGTGCAACTGGACGCGCGTGACGAGCAGGCCACTGTCGGCCTGCTCGCGCAGCACCGTTGCGAAGTGCTCATGAACGCTACGGATCCCCGCTTCGTGATGCCCCTATTCCGTGCCGCGCTCCAGGCAGGCACCCACTACCTGGATATGGCGATGTCGCTGTCGTACCCTCATCCCGGCGACCCGTACCGCCAGACCGGCGTCAAGCTCGGCGACGAGCAGTTCGCGATGGCGCCGGAATGGGAGCGGTCAGGCAAGCTGGCGCTGGCCGGGATGGGCGTGGAGCCGGGGCTGTCCGACGTGTTCGCCAGGTACGCCGCCGACGAGCTGTTCAGCGAGATCGCCGAGCTCGGCGTCAGGGACGGGGCGAACCTCGAGGTGGCCGGGTACGATTTCGCTCCCACCTTCTCCATCTGGACCACGATCGAGGAATGCCTGAACCCGCCGGTGATCTGGGAACGCGGCCGGGGCTGGTTCACCACCGAGCCGTTCAGTGAACCGGAGACCTTCACCTTCCCGGCCGGCATCGGCCCGGTGGAGTGCGTGAACGTGGAGCACGAAGAGGTGCTGCTGATGCCCAGGTGGATCGAGGCGCGGCGGGTCACGTTCAAATACGGCCTCGGCTCGGAGTTCATCGGCGTGCTGCGGACCCTGCACAAGCTCGGCCTGGACAAGACCGACCCGGTGCAGGTCGGCACCGCGAGCGTGTCCCCGCGCGGCGTGGTGGCGGCGTGCCTGCCTGACCCCGCTGCCCTGGGCGACAAGATGAGCGGGCTGACCTGCGCGGGTACCTGGGTGACCGGAACCGGCCAGGACGGCGCGCCCCGGGAGGTGTACCTCTGCCACGTGGTCGCCAACGCCTGGTCGATGGCCGAGTACGGATCCCAGGCGGTGGTCTGGCAGACGGCGGTGAACCCGGTGGTCGCGCTGGAGCTGATCGACTCCGGTGCCTGGTCTGGGGCCGGGGTGCTCGGCCCCGAGGCGCTGCCGCCGCGGCCGTTCCTGGACCTGCTGAACGACTACGGCTCACCGTGGGCCTGCGAGGAGCGCACGCCCGCGGGGTCAGCCGGAGCCTGAGATCACGTCTCGGAGAGGATCTTCTGGAGCACCTTGCCGGTGTCCGAGGCCGGCTCGGCCTGCAGGCAGAGCTGCTCCATGACCTCGAGGTAGCTGTCCACCTCGACCGGCTTGTCCAGGTAGAGCGCGCTGGTCAGCTGCTCGATGTACACGACGTCCTGCAGGTCGGGCTCGGCGAACCGGAGGATGGTGAACGGGCCGCCCATGGCCGAGTGCGCGCCGGTGCTGAACGGCAGGATCTGCAGCGTGACCGCCGGGTGATCCGCCACCTCGATCAGGTACCTCAGCTGCTCGCGGACGATTTCCTTGCTGCCGACCGGACGGCGCAGCGCGCCCTCGTCGACGACGACCCACAGCTGCGGCGCGTCGGGCCTGCGGAGGATCTCCTGGCGGCTGGCCCGCAGCTCGCTCCGGCGGGCGATCTCCTCTTCGGAGGCCGCGGAACCCTGGCGGATCAGCGCGCGGGCGTAGCCCTCGGTCTGCAGCAGCCCGGGAACGAGCTGGATCTGGTAGGTCCGGATGACGGAGGCCGCCGCTTCCAGGCCCACATAGGGCTCGAGCCAGGCCGGGAGGATGTCGGAGTAGGCGTGCCACCAGCCCGGGGTATTAGCTTCCCGGGCCAGGTTGAGCAGCGCGGCGCGCTCCTCGCTGTCGGTCACGCCGTAGAGGGTCAGGAGGTCGCCCACATCGCGCTCCTTGAAGCCGACTCGGCCATGTTCCATCCGGCTGATCTTGGAGTGCGAGCCGCGGATGGCCTCGGCGGCCTGCTCCGCGGTAATCCCCCGCGAATCGCGCAGCCGGTGCAGCTGGCTGCCGAGCACCAGGCGCTGGACGGTCGGACCGCCCGCGCGCGTGCCAAAAATGCTGGGGGGAACATCCCATGCCGAGTCTTCAGACGAGACCATCGGCGCTCCTCGCATCGTCGCACTCTAGATCCAGGCGGGGTGTGGACCAGTCTCCCATGTGATCTCACGCTTACGGAAGGGGGATCTGTGACAATTCAACAGATGTCTTGATCTCTCCGCGCTTTCGCAGGTCACAAGGTACCAGTGGGCCAGGCTCCTATCCTCGGGTCGCCGCTTGCCGGACGGTAGCGCTGTTACTGGCGAGTAAGGTGGTTCGTTTCGCCGGTCAGATGGTCAAACTCCCCATCCTTGGCTCCTGCCAGGAATGCGGTGATCTCTGCCTGAGTGTAGAGCAAGACGGGGCCTGCGGGAAAACGGGAGTTGCGCATCGCGATCTCGCCGGTCGGCAGCGCGGCCAGTTCGACGCACTCCCCGTTCGGGTTGCTGTGCCAGCTCTTCTGCCAGCACACGTCTCCGAGCTCCGTGGCGAGCATGCCGTTATAGGTAATGACCATGTTTATCCCCTTCCGACAGGGTAACGCATACCAGGCCGTTCGGTTCACTCAGTGTGATCTCCAGTTAGCAACTGGTGAGTAAATGGCCTGATGTGTCCTGCCTGGCTGCCGGTCCCCCGTGCGCCTATCCGGAGACCTGTGCACAAAGCGAATGAACGTGCATCTGGTCTTGCATTTGCACAATATATCAGGCAACATGATCTTAAGCACGCAGTTAACCACCGTGATGGGCAGGGGTTTTCGTGCCCAATGACATGCAGGAAGCTGTTGCGTTGGCGCATCTCAGTGTCGCTGCCGGTAGTGGGGATGACGACGAAGAAGTCAGCACCCCCTGGCCTACGGTGAGTGACGGCATGCCCCGGCTACTGCCTGTGCCTTCGGCCTGGTGGGAGACCCCGGCGGTGACCACCCGCGCGCTGAGCGCCCGGCCGGAGGAGGCCAGGACCGCCCGCCGGTTCGTCCGGGAGCTGCTGACCTGCTGGGGCCTCGAGGCACTGGCGGACGACGCCGAGATGATCGTCGACGAGCTGGTCGTCAACGCCGTCCTGCACGGCACGCGGGCGGGCCTGTCGCGCACCAGCTCCGGGGCCAGCCTGACCGTGCTGCGGCTGTGCATGCTCAGGCGGGCCGGCGAGGTCATGCTGGCCGTGGTCGACCCGGGCAACGAGACGCCCATGCCCAGGCAGCCCGACTGGGCCGGGGAGAGCGGGCGCGGCCTGCAGATCGTCGGAGCGCTGAGCCACGTGTGGGGCTGGAGCCCCATCGCCGGGCACGGCAAGGCCGTATGGGCCGTGCTCCGCGATCCCTGACAACTGACGCGGACCCGGGACTGCCGCGAACCCGGGACCGCCGCGATCGTGACGAGCTAGGCGATCCCGGAGAGCGGCTCCTCGGACGCGGTGATCAGGACGTGCTCGACCAGGGCGATGAGCACCTCCTTGGCCGACTCCTTACTGCGCGCGTCGCACAGGACGATCGGCAGGTCCGGCTCGAGGTCCAGGGCCATCCTGACGTCTTCTGTCTCGTACCTGCGGGCGCCGTCGAAGCAGTTGAGCGCGATGATGAACGGTATGGCCCGGCGCTCGAAGTAGTCGATGGCGGGGAAGCTGTCGGCTAGCCGCCGGGTGTCGGCGAGGACCACCGCGCCGAGCGCCCCGATAGCGAGCTCGTCCCACATGAACCAGAACCGCTGCTGGCCGGGCGTGCCGAAGAGATAGAGCACCAGGTCGCTGCGCAGGCTGATCCGGCCGAAGTCCATCGCGACCGTCGTGGTCGTCTTTCCCTCGACCCCCGCCGTGCTGTCCGTGCGCAGGCTGCCCTCGGTGAGGGGTTCCTCGGTCCGCAGCGGCCTGATCTCGCTCACGGCGCCGACAAGCGTGGTCTTGCCCACGCCGAAGCCGCCGGCCAGCAGGATCTTTATCGCGCGATGCTGGCTTGGGCTCCGTGGGTTCCCGCCGGCGGGATCAGAGACCCCGTAGTCCATTGAGGACCTCCCTGAGAGTGTGCTTGTCAATCCGCTCGGCCATGACGACCGGGGTGCGGATCACGACCAGGCCGAGCTCCCGCAGGTCGGCGAGGATGATCCGGACGACACCGAGCGGGAGATCAACGTCCGAGGCGATGTCGGCCACGGTGGTCGGCATGCGGGCCAGTTGGAGGACGCTCATGTGCTCGGGGGCCAGCGAGCCCGGATCGGTGATCGCGATCTGCGTGGCCATGACGGTTGCCACCAGGTCGAACGATTCCCCGGCGTGCCTAGTCCGGCCCTGGGTCAGGGCATACGGCCGGACCACCGGGCCGGCTTCGGCGTCTAGCCACCGTTCATCGTTAGACGGCATGGCGTCTTAGCCCCAGCCGCTAAGCGCGGAAGCGCGCGTGTTGACCCGGATGTGCTCGCCGGTCCTGCGGACCAGGATGGCCATCTCGTAAGCCACCAGGCCGAGGTCCGCGCCCTGCTCGGCGATGACGGCCAGGCAGGTGCCGCTGCCCGCGGCCGCCACCAGCAGGTATCCCGACTCCATCTCGACGACCGTCTGCCGGACTCCGCCGCCGCCACCGAAATGCCGTTCGGCGCCGCGGGCCAGCGACTGGAACCCCGCCGCCAGCGCGGCGAGATGCTCGGCGTCGTCGCGGCCCAGCGTCTGCGACGCGCCGAGCGCCATGCCGTCCTGAGACAAGATGACGGCCTTGGTCACATGGCCGACCCGGCGCACCAGGTCATCGAGCAGCCAGTCGAGCTGGCCGATGCGTCCGGCCGGGGCCCCATCATGGTTAATCGGAGTCGCCACGTGTCTCCTCAGTCGCGGTCGAATCGTGGCCCCCGCCACCGCCGGGGGACGTGTCCGGGCCGCCGTCGGCCGCCGGGGTCGTGCCCGCCGGCTCACCCGTGGCCTGGCCGGCCAGCCGCTGCGAGCGGCCCTCCTGCCAGCCGCGCTGCAGCGCTGACATGGTCTTGCGGATCTCGGCCGGGCTTGGACCCGCAGGACCCCCGAAGCCCCCAGCTCCGATGGCTGGCCCGGTGCTGGCCACTGTGGTCCGGCGCGGTGGCGGGCTGTCGCGAAGCTGGGGCGCCAGGCTGGCCTGCCTGACCCGGCGCGGCAGTCCCTTGACGTCGGCGGGGCCACCCGGTTCGGCCGGGTTCGGACCCGTCGACCCGGCCGCCGGGCCGCCGGGCACCGCGGGAAGCGGCCCGGTGTCGCGGGAGAGCTCCCAGGGCGGCGCGGAGACCTGCCCCGGCCGCGGCGAGGCCACCGGGGTCATCGGGGTGGCGGCACCGGCCGGGGTGCCCGGGCCGGGCCCGGGCCGCCCGCCGGACGCGCCGGGCGTGGTGTGCAGCGTCCAGCCGGGGAACGGGGCCGGCTGGTCCGGATACGGCGAGCCGCTGCCGGGGAAGGGAGCCGAGCCGGTCCCGGGGAACGGGGAGGAGCCGGGGCCGGACGCGGTGCCGGGTACCGGGTAGGGCGCCGGTCCGGCCGCCGGATACGGCGGCGGGGCGTAGGACTCGTTACCCGGATACGGCGAGTCCGCCACCGGGCCGGCCGCACCGGGCCCGGCATCCGCCGGCCCGGGCGTCTCGTCTCCCGGGGCTTGCCGCTGCGGCGTGAACACGTCGAACGAGGACGGCGGGGTGCCGAATGGCATCGCGTCGATGACGTTCGGCACCTGGCCGGCGAGGCCTGGTGCCCCCGGCTGGCCGTGCCGCCTGGGCAGGTCGCCTGACCCGTGGCCGGCTGCGCCGTTCGCCGCGCCGAGCGCGGGCGCGGCGTGCGCGCCGCGTTCCGGCGGCTCCGGGATGGAGCCCTGGGAGCGGCGCAGCGGCCCGGAGATGCGGACCCCAGGCGTCTGGGGCAGCCCGTCGAGCTCGGTGAACCCGGGGCGGGCGCCGGAATCCTGGGCGGCCAGCTCGGCCACGGCGTGGTTGCCGTTGCCGGTGAGCTGCGCCACGGTGACCGAGGCGGGCTCGCCGGGCAGCCCGGCCCGGAACGCCTCTTCGGTCACCACCAGGTGCCGCGGTATCAGCACGATGGCGGCGGTCCCGCCGTAGGGGGAGGCCTTCAGCGTCACCCGGATCCCGTGCCGCTTGGCCAGCTGGCTGACCACGAACAGGCCGAGCTGCTCGCTGTCGGACGGGTTGAACTCAGGCGGGTTGACCAGGCGGTCGTTGAGCTCGGCCAGCCGCGGCGGGCTCATCCCGAGCCCGCGGTCCTCGACCTCGATCGCGAACCCGTTGGCGACCGTGTCCCCGGATACGCGCACCGACGTGTACGGCGGCGACAGCGTGGTGGCGTTCTCGATGAGCTCGGCCAGCAGGTGGATGACGTCCGCCACGGCCGACCCGGCCAGCGCGGCCTGGCTCCGGGTCGCGACGGACACCCGTGCGTAGTCCTCGACCTCGGCGATGGCGCCGCGCATCACGTCGACCATCCGGACCGGGCTGCTCCAGCCCCGTCCCGGCGGCGCGCCGGCCAGGATGACCAGGCCCTCCGCGTGACGGCGCATACGCGTCGTCAGGTGGTCGAGGCGGAACAGGTCGTCGAGGGCCTCCGGGTCGGAGGCCCGCCGTTCCATCTGGTCCAGCAGGGTCAGCTGGCGGTGCAGCAGCGACTGGCTGCGCCGGGCCAGGCTGCGGAAGACGTCGTTGAGGCCCTGCCGCAGCCGGGCTTCGTCCACGGCGGCCCGGACAGCGGTCTGCCGGACCAGGTCGAAGGCCTGGCCGACCCGGCCGATCTCGTCGCGGCCGACGCGCAGCGCCGGCGCCTCGGCGTTCACGTCGACGTTCTCGCCGCGCCTGAGCCTGCCCACCACGTCCGGCAGCTGCACCTCCGCCAGCTGCAGGGCGTTGCGCTCCAGGCCGCGCAGGCGGCGGATGATGCCGCGGGCGACGAGCGTGGTGACCAGGATGGTGACGAGCAGTCCGAGCAGGCCACCGCCGGAGACGAGGGCGACCCGGACCCAGGCCGCGTGGGTGATCCGCTGGTCGGCCGCGATGATCTCCTGCGAGACCGCCACGCCGCCGCTGAAGTTGTCCGCCGCCAGCGGGCCGACGATTCCCTGCCACTGCGCCGGGGTCACCGGAAGCTTGCTGACCGGGGTGCCCGCCGTGATCGCCTGCTCGATGCCGGTCAAGCCCTGCAGCATGGGCGCGGATCCGGCCTGCTTGGCGTTCCAGGCGGCCAGCGCGGGCGGGTCCAGGAGGTCGTTCACGTTCTGCAGGTAAGTCTGCCTGGCCGCGGCCATGTGGGAGAACGCCACCCGGTCGGCCGCCGTCATCCTCCGGCCGGCCAGCATGCCGGCCAGCAGCGCGCCCTCCTGCGAGAGCTGCTCCCTGGCCTGCACGGTGGCGATCAGCCCGATGGCCGGGCCGTGCTGACTGGTGGGAGTCACGTTCTTGGTCTGGATCAAGAACAGCTCGATCGTGTCGGCCAGGCCCTGGCTGTAGGCGGCGAGCGCCGCCAGTGGGGTGACGGCCCGCGCCTTGACCGCGCCGCGGAGGGTGGAGACCTGCTTGAGCCCGCCCAGGATGATCTGGATCTGCTTCGCCCCGGCGGGTGACTCGCTGCCGAGGACCTTCGAGGAGCTCATGGCGGTGGTGAAGGTCGGCGTGGCCTTGTCGGTCGCGCCGGTCGCCGCCTGGTACGCCGCCAGGTTGGCGGCGTTCGGCTCGAACAGGTAGACCACGGCGGCGGACCGTTCGGACTGCACGACCATGCCGAACTTCGCGGCCGGTATCCCGGCCGCGTTGATCAGGTTGGGCACCCGGTCCAGGTCGATGGCGTTGCGGACCGACGTGCCGACCGCGTAGCTGAGTAGCCCGGCCATGGCGATGAGCGGGATCGCCACGAGAAAGTATATTCGGAGCCTTATGGATCGACCACGCGATCCCATGGCACCCCCACTATTCAGAGGCGTGGGTGCGAGTTGCTCCCCCGACGCACCCAACTAACGGTCAAGACGGCCAGAATAGCCCATAACAGGCATCGTTCGGAGCTAAAAAACGATATATCCCCCGATAGGGCCGGGCATCGTCACAATGATCATTATTCCCGTGTTATCGCAGGTGACGCCGGGGGGCTACTCCCAGTGCCGCCGGGGCGGCGCTGCGCGGTCACTGCTTTTGCCGGTGCCACCGCCTACGCTATGGAGGTGGCCGCCCTCGCTATCGATGCCCTCCTCGACGGACTCAATCCGGAGCAGCGTGCTGCCGTGGTGCACGAGGGCAGCCCCCTGCTCATCGTGGCCGGCGCGGGCTCGGGGAAGACCCGCGTGCTCACCCACCGGATCGCGTACCTGCTCGCCGCGCGGGACGTCGCGCCGCACGAGATCCTGGCCATCACCTTCACCAACAAGGCAGCCGGCGAGATGGCCGCCCGGGTCGCGGCGCTGGTCGGCCCGAGGGCCCGGTCCATGTGGGTGATGACGTTCCATTCGGCCTGCGTGCGCATCCTGCGCCGGGAGGCGAAGCGGTTCGGCTACCCGTCGTCGTTCTCCATTTACGACCAGGCCGACTCGCAGCGCCTGATGGCGCTCAGCTGCCGGGAGCTCGAGCTCGACGCCAAGCAGTTCCCGCCCAAGGCGATGGCCGCCCAGGTGTCGAACCTGAAGAACGAGCTGATCGACTACGAGACGTTCGCGTCCCGCGCGCAGACCGCGCGGGACAAGGCCCTGGCCGAGGCCTACAGCGAGTACCAGCGCCGCCTGCTGGCGGCCGGCGCGATGGACTTCGACGACCTGATCATGGTCACGGTCAACCTCTTCCAGGCCTTTCCTGAGGTGGCCGAGCAGTACCGCCGCCGGTTCAGGCACGTGCTGGTAGACGAGTACCAGGACACCAATCACGCGCAGTACGTCCTGATCAGGGAACTGGTCTCCGGCGGCGCACCGCTTTTTTCCCGAACGGACCGGGCTGACACGCCCGGGCATCAGCTCGCGCCGTCCGAGCTTTGCGTGGTGGGCGACGCGGATCAGTCGATCTACGCCTTCCGCGGCGCCACCATCCGCAACATCGTGGAGTTCGAGCAGGACTACCCGGACGCGAAGGTCATCTTGCTGGAGCAGAACTACCGCTCCACCCAGAACATCCTGGCCGCGGCCAACGCGGTGGTCTCGCAGAACCAGGGCCGCAAGCCCAAGAACCTGTGGTCGGACCAGGGCGCGGGCCCGCCGATCGTCGGCTACGTGGCGGACAACGAGCACGACGAGGCCGCGTTCGTGGCCGAGGAGGTGGACCGGCTCACCGACGCGGGCCAGGCGACGCCGGGCCAGGTGGCGGTGTTCTACCGGACCAACGCGCAGTCCCGCGTCTTCGAGGAAGTGTTCATCCGGGTCGGGCTGCCGTACCGGGTCGTGGGCGGGGTCCGGTTCTACGAACGGCGCGAGGTCCGCGACCTGCTCGCCTACCTGCGGCTGATCGCCAACCCGGCGGACGAGGTATCGCTGCGGCGGGTGCTGAACGTCCCCAAGCGCGGGATCGGCGACCGCGCGGAGGAGTACGTGGCCGCGTTCGCCCAGCGGGAAAGGATCACGTTCGCCCAGGCGCTGGCGCGCCCGGCGGACGTGCCCGGGCTCGCGGCCCGGTCGGCCAGCGCGATCGAGGGGTTCAACGCGCTCATCGCCGGACTGCGGGACCTCGCCGAGGCCGGCCCGGCGGCCGAGCTCGCCGAGGCGGTGCTCGACCGCACCGGCTACCAGGAGTCGCTGGAGTCCTCGTCCGACCTCCAGGACGTCAGCCGGGTGGAGAACCTGAAAGAGCTGGTGTCGGTGGCGCGCGAGTTCGACGGCTCGCACCCCGAGGGGACGCTGGCGGAGTTCCTCGAGCAGGTGTCCCTGGTCGCCGACGCGGACGAGATCCCCGAGGGGGAAGACCACGGCGGCCTGGTGACGATGATGACGCTGCACACGGCCAAGGGCCTGGAGTTCCCTGTGGTGTTCCTCACCGGGATGGAAGAAGAGGTGTTCCCGCACCAGCGCTCGCTGACCAACGCGAAGGAACTGGAAGAGGAGCGCCGGCTGGCCTATGTCGGCATCACCCGCGCGGAGCAGCGCCTCTACCTGACCCGCGCCGTGGCCAGGAACTGGTGGGGACGTCCTTCGTTCCACCAGGAGTCGAGGTTCCTGGGCGAGATCCCGTCCGGCCTCATCGAGTGGCGCCGTAACGAACGGGCGGCGATGTCCTCGGCCGCGCCCGCTCAGGAGCGGATGGCGCAGCGGCCGGGGACCAGGTCACCGGGGAACCGCCCGGTGCCCGCGCTGTCGCCGGGGGACATGGTGACCCACGACAAGTTCGGCCTCGGCACGGTGGTGTCGACGGACGGCTACGGCGACCAGGCCGAGGCGAAGATCGACTTCGGTGCCGACTACGGCGTCAAGCACCTGGTGCTCCGTTACGCCCCGCTGGAGAGGTTGTAGGGCCCGGTTCCCGGCCGCGGTTCCGGCCGCCGGCTGGTGCGCGGGCCCGTGTCGCCCCAGTCCGCCGAACCCCCGAGGGGGCCGGTCTCTCCGGCCTCCCGCAGGCCGCCCGTACCGGCGAAGCCCGTGGGATGCCCGGGTTCCGCCGAGGTCTCCCAGGGGGACCGCGGCCGTCGCGGCGGGGCGCCCGGCCTGGCCGGCGCCGGTCCCGTACCAGCCTGGGCGGACCACGCCGCCGGGACCGGCCAGCCCGGATCGAGGCTGGCCGGCTTGCGGCGGCGCCAGAGGTACCAGCGGGCGGTGGTGATCGCGACCGCCAGCACGGTGGCGAGCGTCATCGCGAAGAAGCCGTCGGCGATCCACTGGGCCGCGCCGATGGCCAGCGCCGCCTTGGACGTGGCGGCGGAGCGGTTGTAGACGACCCCGCTTATCAGCGCGGCCACCAGGTAAGACAGCACCGGGGCAGGGAGGATCATCCGGCCGGCCCTGGGCCGGACGGCCAGCGCGGCGGCCACCGTCCCGGCGAGGACGGACAATCCGAGCAGGAAGCCGGGCGTGCCCCGGGTCACCATGGTGGCGATGGTGCCGACGGCCGCGCTGGCGACGATGATGCAGACGCCGAAGCCGCCCTGCAGCGCACCCCACCGGCCTCGGCGCCGCGACCCCTGAGCACTGCGCCGCGCATTGCGCCGCCTGCGGGCACCGCGCGGCTGGCCGGCTCCCCGCGCCGCGCCGTCGCGCCTGCCGCCGGGCTGAGTCCCGTCCCGCCTGCCGCCGGACGGAGCCATGGCCTGCCGCGCCCCGGCGGGCTGCGCCCTGGTCGGCTGGGCTGCCCCGGTCGGCACCGCCCCGGTTGGCACTGCCCCGGTCGGCACTGCCCCGGTCGGCACTGCCCCGGTCGGCACCGCCCAGGGCTGGGCGGGCAGCTGGCGGCTCCGCGGGCCGGTGCCCGGGTCAGCGCCGCGTCCGGCCGGACGTCCCGGGTCCCACCCGTTGCCGCCCGGGCCGCTGCCGCCCGGGCCTCGCCCGCCGGAGTCGCGCCCGCCGGACTCGCGCCCGCCGGACTCGCGCCTGCCGGAGTCGCGCCCGCTTGAATCACGGCGGCTTGAGCCGCGCCTGCTTGAATCGCGGCCGGCCAAGCCGGGATCGGATCCCCGGGGGTCCCGGCCGCCGGGATCGGGGCCGCGCGGATCCCGTTCGGCGCGGCCGGGATCGCGCCGGGGCGCCCGGGCGCCGGCCGCGGGCGTCCGCGGCACACCGGGCGTGGGCCCTGAGTCGCGGCCGCGCGGCCTAGCTCCAGGTTCGCCGGCGTACGGCCTGCCCGGGCGGGGTTCGCGCCATGATGGGTCGCTCATATGTGCTTCGGATGTTAGCCGTTGCGCCTTGGTAACGGGGGCGTGAAGGTAGGCTTCACCGGACGGTAACGATCCATAGCTGGGACTGCTGAGGAAAAATGCCATGGTTAGGCCGGGCTCTCCGGCCCCGTTGTGGGGCGTTGCCGGGAAGGCCGGGTATGCCCTGAGCTGCGTGGCCGCGGCCCTGGTCCTCGCGGTGAGCGGCTTTTCCTATTTCGTCGTGCGCAACGTGAGCAGCATCGGCGGCTCCCACGCGATCAGCAGCGGCCCGTCCATCGGCGCGCAGAACATCCTGCTGATGGGACTGGAGAGCCGGACCGACTGGACCGGCAACGTCCTGCCGAACGACATCCTGAACGCGCTGCACGCCGGGAGCAGGCAGGGCATCCTGTACGGGGGCGTCGGCGGCAACGCCACCAACACGCTGATCCTGATCCACATCCCGGCGGGGGGGAAGAAGGCGGTCGCCTTCTCCATCCCGCGTGACGACTGGGTCACCTTCCCCGCCATCTACGACGGGCAGACACAGGGCAAGATCGACCAGCCCTACGGCGATGCCCTGGCCGCCACGGAGTCCCAGCTCAGGCAGCAGGATCCGGGGCTGAGCCAGAAGCAGCTCGCCTTCCGGGGCAACGAGGCGGGCCGCGCCGCCGCGGTCGCGACCGTGGAACTGCTCACCGGAGTGCACATCGACCACTTCGCCGAGATCAACCTGGACGGGTTCTACGAGCTCGCGAAGGTGCTCGGCGGCGTGCAGGTCTGCCTCAAGAACCCGGTCCCGCTGGACACCTACTCCGGCTTTTACGCCAAGCGGGCCGGCTACCAGCACCTGAACGCCAAGATGGCGCTGGCGTTCGTCCGCCAGCGGCACGGCCTGCTCAACGGTGACCTGGACCGCACCCACCGCCAGCAGGCGTTCCTCGACTCGGTCCTGCAGCAGCTGCGCACCGAGGGCGTGCTCGGCGACCTGACCAAGATCAATTCGCTGCTCTCCGTGGCCCGGCAGTACGTGATCACCGACTCGGGCTGGAACCTGCTCGACTTCGCGACCCAGATGCGCAGTCTGACCAGCGGGAACCTGTCCTTCCACACGCTGCCGATCGAGAGTTACATCCAGATCGACGGCCAGTCCGCCAACCAGGTCAACCCCGCCTACCTCCAGCAGCTCGTGCACGAGACGTTCTACCCGGCGCCCCGCCCGTCGGGCTCGTCCCGCCCGCGGCCCTCCAGCACGGCCGCCGCCGTCAGCCGGGCCGACGCGGCCAAGACCACGGTGGACGTGTACAACGGAGGCAGCACCCCGGGGCTGGCCGGCCAGGTGTCGACCGCCCTGGTCAAGGACGGGTTCAAGGCCGGGCTGATCGGCAACACCACCAACCCGCTGACCTCGACCGAGGTGCTCTACGGTACCGGCTCGGCGGCGAGCGCCCGCCATATCGCGTCGCTAATCGGCGGCACCGCGACGGCGAGTACCGCGGTGGCGGCCGGTCACGTCCAGGTCATGCTGGGCGGGACCGCCACGGTGCCCGGCGCCAGCGCCACCCCGTCGGCCTCCAGTTCGGTGGTTCCGCTGCCCACCACGGGTGCGCAGGGCGGCGCGGTCTCCGCGAAGAACGGCATTCCCTGCGTCGACTGATGACCGTGCGGCCGGGCGGGCCTAGCCGCGCGCCGTCGGCCTGGACATTCCGGCTACGCTTGCCGTCATGGGCAAGATCCGGGTGATCGTCGCGAAGGTCGGCCTTGACGGTCACGACCGCGGGGCAAAGGTGGTGGCCCGCGCATTGCGCGATGCCGGCGTAGAGGTCATCTACACCGGGCTGCACCAGACGCCGGAGCAGATCGTGGCGGCGGCCATCCAGGAGGACGTGGACGCCGTCGGGCTCTCCATCCTCTCCGGCGCGCACATGACGCTCTTCGGCCGGGTGATCGAGCTGCTCAAGGAGCGGGACGCCACCGACATCGTGGTGTTCGGCGGCGGCATCATCCCGGACGAGGACATCGGGGAACTGTCCCGGATGGGCGTGGCCAGGATCTTCACCCCGGGCGCGACCACCACCGAGATCGTCGCCTGGGTCCGCGCCGCGTTCGGCGGCGAGGCGGCGGAGAGCCAGGCGTAGTCCCGGCCGCCGATGGCGCCGGGGCCCGACGCTGAGAGTCAGCTCACACCGCCGCGGGCCGGGGAGCCTCAGCCCCACGACTGATGTAGCGGCACGCGACCCCGGACCGTGATGCCAGCGCGGGGTTGCCGACCAGGGTATGCGGCCAGGGACTTCACGGGCGCAATCGGGTACCCGAGGCGCGACCGTAATGGTACGTATCCCCGGCCGAGTAAGGAGTTCCTGCGATGTCGAAGCACGCTTACCCCGCTCCCGAGCGACCCGGGCTGGCGGCGTCATGACGGGCAAGGTCGTCATCATCACGGGAGGCTCTCAGGGCATCGGAGCCGGGCTTGTCGCCGGGTACCGGGGGCGGGGCTGGGCGGTGCTGGCCAGCGCCCGCGCGATCGAGCCGTCGGAGGACCCCGATCTGCTCACCGTCGCCGCGGACATTACCGAGCCCGCGACCGCCGACCGGATCATCGACGCAGCGCTGGAACGCTTCGGCCGCGTCGACACCCTGGTCAACAACGCTGGCGTGTTCATCTCCAAGCCGTTCACCGACTACACCGCCGCCGACTACGCGGCGGTCACCGGGGTCAACCTCACCGGGTTCTTCTGGCTTACTCAGCGTGCCATCGCCGAGATGGCCAGGCGATACGGCGGCCACGTCGTCAACATCACGGCCACCCTCGCCGAGGTCGCGGACTCCGGCACCCCCGCGGTACTGGCCGCACTGACCAAGGGCGGCCTGGCCGCGGCCACCAGGTCCCTGGCCATCGAGTACGCCTCTTACGGCATCCGGGTCAACGCCGTCTCGCCCGGCATCATCCAGACCCCGGTGCACCCGCCGGAAAGCTACGACGACCTCGGTGACCGGCTTCCCCCGCTCGGGCGGCCCGGCCAGGTCAGCGACGTCGTCGACGGCGTCTTGTTCCTGGAGTCCTCGCCCTACATCACCGGCGAGATCCTGCACATCGACGGCGGCCAGATCGCCGGTCACTGAGGCCGCGGCTAGGCCGGCTGGCCGTCTTGCCCATGCCGTGCCAGCGCGGCGTGCAGTTCGCGGCGGGAGCCGATGCCGAGCTTTGTGAATATCTTGCGCAGGTGCCATTCGACCGTGCGCGCGGATAGGAACAGCTGGGCGCCGATCTCCGGATTGGTGCGGCCGTCGCGGGCCAGCCGGGCGATGTAGGCCTCCTGCGCGGTCAGCGTGGTGCCGGACTGGACGCCTGATTCAACATCTTCGCCGTCCCCGGCCAGCCGCTTCATCGACTCTGTGCGCCTCGCTGTGCTCAGGCGGCGGCTGTGTACGCCGGACAGATCAGCCAGATGGAGGGCTGGCCGGTGAAACCGGAATTGGTCCTGCTTTTGTCCACCGAATTGGATCTTATCGTCAGGGCCGATCCTTGTCAGGCTCGTCCAGTAGCTACCGATCTAGTGAGGAGTACGCAATCCGCCGCTTCATTAACTCCACGTACATCTCCTCGGCGGGGGGGTCATTCAGGACCCGCAGGACGGGCCGGGCAACGGTATAGAGCCGGACGGAAGCGGCCTGAAGGTGCAGACGGGCCTGCTCTTGGCATGTGACGCAGTGCTGATGGGCGGGCTCGACGGGTTGCTGTGGGTCCATCCCGCTGTTCGTCGGGCAGGCGACCTGCGCCGACCTGATGTTCCGGCCGTCCGCCACTGCCCAGCTGGAATTGGCCGGCACCCTCGCACGCAACACCGACAACGAGGAGAACGTCATGAACTATCACGGTCTAGTCAAGCGCCTCGACCTGCCCGCGGGGTGGATGCCGCCCGCCGAGCTGGAATACGACGACATCCGCGCCCGGGCGATCAGCCGCGCCGACAACGACGACGATGTGCAGGGCATCAACGCCAGCATCGAGCTCATCCGGCGAACGCGGGGCGGCAACTGGCCAACAGAGCCGGTCAGCGCCGACTTCAACTATGTCGATGAGGTCTGGCACGAATGCGAGTTCCGCGAAGGCGACTCGTTCACCTATGCCGTGTACGACTCCCGCGGCCACTACCTCGGATGCTGCTACCTGTATCCGATGGGACGTCGCACCCCCCTGACCGAGGAACTGCTCAAGTACGACGTCGACGTGAGCTGGTGGGTCACGCCAGGTGCGTACGAGCGGGGCTACTACGCCAAGCTGCACGCCGCGCTCCGGCACTGGATCGAAAGGGCGTTCCCGTTCACGAAGGCCTACTACTCCAACGCCGAGATCCCAGAGCTACCCGGGTGAGGGTTCAGGGCAAAGCGACGGCACCAGGCAGAACGAAGGAGGCGGCCATGTACGTCCATGAGCTGTCGATGAAGGCCCCGCAAGACGAGCTGCTCGACGCGGCGGCACCGAAACGCCATGCCGGGGAGCCTCTGGTCTGATGGTCGCCATGTCACGTGTCCGGATCGGTCTGAGCGTGCCAGCGCAGCTGCCGCCGGCCGACATCCCGGGATACGCGCGGCGGGCCGAATCGGCTGGCTTCGACGAGCTGTGGCTGGCCGAGGACTGCTTCTTCGCCGGCGGGATCGCACCGACCGGCACCAGCTGGCCGGCGGCACGCCGATCAGTGTCGATCCCGACCCGGGACGTGCCCGTGATGCCGTGCGGGCAGCCGTGGCAGCCGAGCTGGCCGGACCTACCGGCAGCATCCATATCGAGCCGCTGGGCATTGCCGACGAGGTCAAACAACTGCTCGCTGCCGCCGGCTCGGTCGAACGGTTCGCGGCAGACCTGCCCGACCGGTGGATCGACCAACTAGTCATCGCCGGTGACCTCACCCACTGCGCGGACCGGATCGCGTCGCTCGCCGACCAAGGCATCGATCACGTCATACTCGGGTTTCCCGCCGGGATTACCCCCGGCCGGCAAGACACGGTCAGCCGTCAGCTCATCGCCGCCGTGGCCGCCCCCCTGCCATGATCATGCGGGAAAGACGAACTGCTTGCGGGATGTGCTGGCTTAAGGCGCACTTGCGGCTTCTGGCGTGCGCCGCTCTATTACGCAGATCATCACGGTGACTTCATAGTCGTCATTGACGCCGACCCTGGGATGGGCGTCGCCTGGGGCGCCGAGGGAGCGTAGCAACGCAATGTGCTGTTCAAGCTCGGCCAGAGTCGCGCCGTCAGTAAAGGCCTGCTGGACTTGGCGTGCGTTTTTGTCCTCGGGTCGCACGGTCATCACCTCCTGGGTCCAGTGACGTCCGAGGCAGCCCGGGAGAGCACGGCCAGGTGTTCCCGGGACATGCCGTGCAGGAAAGGGTGGGCGGCCAGAGTCGCCGCAGTGACCTCAATCATGGCCATCACCGCCAGCCAGTCCTTCTAAGTAGGTACACGCTGGTGCACCTGTCGGCCGGCGGCCAGGGACGGAAGTCACCCTTCGACCGGGACCATGGGCCGCTAACTCGCGGAAGCGCGGCACGACACCGGCGCTGGCTATCGGCTCGGGAGCGATCGCGGCAGCCCGAACCAGGGGAGCACGCTGTTGTCGAAGCGGGTCAGGGCGCAGATCCGGTCGCCGGTGAGGGTGAGGACGTAGAGGCCGGTTCCGTGGCGGATGCCGGTAGGGGCGCGCTGGTAGGCTCCGAACGCCGGCTGGCCGTTGGCTCGCGTCGGCACGAGGTCGAACCTCCGGCCCGCGCCGAACAGGCCGGCGCAGAAGCGGGCCACGACGTCCCGGCCCTCGTATTCGAAGGGCATCGGCGGCATCGACATGAAGACGTCGTCGGTCAGCAGGGCCACAAGCGCACCGAGATCGGCGGACTCCCACGCGCGGACGAACTTCGCCACGAGCGCATCCTCGGCGGGTGAGGCGGGGGCGGGAGGCGGTTCGCGGCCGGCGGCCGGCGGCTGCTGGCGCTGCAGGCTGGCGCAGGCCCGTTTGAGGGCGCTGTTGACCGATTCGACGGTCGAGTCGAGCATGCCGGCCACCTCGCTGGCGTGGAATCCGAGGACGTCGCGCAAGATAAGCACGGCGAGCTGGCGGGGCGGCAGTACCTGCAGGGCGGTCACGAAGGCCAGGGAGATGGCTTCGGTCTGCTCGTAGCGGGCCTCCGGGCCGGGCGGCACCTCGATCGCACCCTCCAGCAGGGCGTCGGGAAACGGCTGCAGCCATACGACCTCGCCGAGCCGGGTCGGCTCGGGCGGTGGCCATCCAGTCACGTCCCACTCCTTGGCCGGGCGCCGGCTGGCCGCGCGGCGTGCGTCGAGGCACCGGTTGGTGGCGATCCGGTACAGCCAGGTGCGCAGCGAGGCGCGTCCCTCGAACCCGCCGAGGCTTTGCCAGGCGGTCAGCAGCGTGTTCTGGAGGGCGTCCTCGGCGTCCTGGAAGGATCCGAGCATCCGGTAGCAGTGCACCTGGAGCTCCCGGCGGTACGGCTCGGTCAGCTCCCGGAACGCGTCACCGTCCCCGGCCCGCGCCCTTGAGATCAAGTCGGCTGCCACTTCCCCCACCCTCGGGTCACCTTCTTCCCGCGCCTTGCCGCACTTCCATCTTGTATAGGCGCCGGCCGGGGGGCGAACTGGGCGGCCGGCGGGCGCCCACTTTCCCGGCGCCGCGGCGCCTGCATCGGGTGGTAGCTGACAACGCCAACCAAGGGAGAACCGGAATGGGAAAGATCGTGATCAGCACGAACGTCTCGCTCGATGGGGTGGTCCAGGACCCCGACGGTGCGGAGGGCTTCAGGCTGGGCGGCTGGTTTGCCCAGGATGGGGGCAAGGACCTCGAGGAGTGGGGCAAGGTCGAGTACGCCGAGGCGCTGCGCACCGAGGCCCTGCTGCTGGGCCGGCGCAGCGATGAGTGGTTCGGCACGCGGTGGGCCTCCCGGCCCGGCGAGTGGGCGGACCGGCTGAACAGCCTGCCCAAGTACGTCGTGTCCTCCACCCTCGAAGAGCCCAGGTGGACCAACGTGACGGTCCTGAAGGGCAACGTGGTCGACGAGGTCACGAGGCTGAAGCGGGAGCTGGGCGGGGACATCGTCGTCTACGCCAGTTATCAGCTCGGGCGCACGCTGATCGAGCACGACCTCGTGGACGAGCTGCGGCTGTTCGTCTTCCCGGTCGTGCTCGGGGCTGGCGAGCGCCTCTTCGGCGAGACCAGCGGCAAGAAGCCGGTCCGCCTTGCCGGCAGCCGGACCGTCGGTGACGGCCTCGCCTTCCTCACCTACGAGATCGTCCGAGACGCCTAGCTGCCGCTGCGTCGACGTCGGCCGGCGGGCGCCTTCTCGGGGTCACCGCCCGCCACCCTGCGCGCCTCACCACGCGCGCAGGGTGGCGGCGCCTGACCCGACGGCAGGCCCGCAGGGTCCGGACAGTTTGACCACCCCATCGAGACGTAAAAGGAATCCATAGTGGGAATCAAGGCACACACAAATAAAGGAATGGTCCTCGTCCTGGCGTGCGCGGCGCAGTTCATGGTCGTGCTCGATGTTGCGGTCGTGAACGTCGCCCTGCCCTCGATCCAGCAGGATCTCGGCATCGGGAAGAGCACCTTGCAATGGATCATCATCGCGTACGGCCTCATGCTCGGCGGGTTCCTGCTGCTCGGCGGCAGGATGGCCGACCTCTTGGGGCGCCGCCGCATGCTACTGACGGGACTGACACTGTTCTCGTCCGCCTCACTGCTCGCGGGCGTGGCGGGATCCGCCGGGCTCCTGATCGGCGCCCGGGCCCTGCAGGGCTTCGGGGCGGCGCTCATCCCGCCGGCCGCCCTGTCGATCCTCGCCGTGACTTTCGCGGAAGGTGCCGAGCGCAATCGCGCGCTCGGGCTCTACGGCGCCGTCACCGGGGTGTCGGGGTCGGTCGGGGTGCTCGCAAGTGGCCTGCTCACCGACGGCGCAGGCTGGCACTGGGTCTTCCGCATCAACGTTCCGATCGGCGTCCTTCTCATCGCGATGGCGGCTGTCTTCCTGCCCGCCGACGCTGGCGGCCGTCGCGGGAGCGAACGCTTCGACGTCGCCGGCGCGGTCACCGTCACCGGAGGCCTGCTCCTGCTCGTCTACGCGCTCAACCACGGCGCCGGCCACGGCTGGGGTTCCGGGTCGACGCTCGGACTGTTCGCCGCGTCCGTCGTGCTGCTTTCCGCTTTCGTGCGGATCGAAGCGCGGTCCCGGTCACCGCTGGTGCCCGGCTCGTCGGTGCGTAACCGCACGCTGGTGGCGGCGAACCTGTCGGCGTTCTTCACGTTCGGAGCGTTCTTCGCCTTCATCTTCCTCGGTTCGCTGCTGATGCAACAGGTTCTCGGTTATTCGCCGACGCGGACGGGCGTCGCCTGGCTGGCCACAACGGCGACGTCGGTCGTGGCGGCCGGGATCACGGGAGGGAAGCTCGTTGCGGTGGCGGGCGTGCGGCGCCTGCTCGTCGCGGGCCAGTCGCTCCTCGCGATCTCCGTGCTGTTGCTGACGCGGATCCCGGCTGGAGGAGACTTCGCAACCGACCTGCTGCCGGCGCTGCTCCTAGCCGGCGTGGCCGGGGGAATGGCTGCTCCGGCCGCACAGATCGGCGCTCTGTCCGGTGTCACGCACTCGATGACCGGCCTGGCGTCCGGGCTCGTCGAAACCATGCGCGAGATCGGGGGCGCCGTCGGCGTGGCTGCCGTGTCGACGGTCCTCATCTCCCGGGCCGGGGTGAACGCCTTCCACGCAGCGTTCTGGGTGATATTCGCCGTCGCGGCCCTGGGTGCGCTGACGGCCGCGATTGGCTTCCCGCGGCGCACAACGCAAGAGATCGAGCCTGAGCCGGCTCCGTCCAACGTTTCGGTCGCCACGGAAACCGACGTAAGAGCGGGATGACGGGAACTACCGTCTGGCTGATTACACCGTCGAGCAGTGCCTGAAGGACTGGCTGGAGACCCTGAACACGCAGGCAGAGAGCACCGTGACGGGCTACCGGAGCATGGTCAGGCAGCTGGTCGAGCTGCTCGGCAACGTCAAGCTCGTTGAGCTGAAGGTGCGGGGCGTCGACTTCGCGCTAGGCAAGCTGGCCAAGCGCTTGTCAACCAGGAGCGTTAGGCTGGCCCGGATGATCCTGATCCAGGCCAGCCGGAACGCGATGGCGAATGACCTCGTGCTGCCGAACGTTGCGGACCTGGCTGCCGTCCCTATGGGAACGCCGGGACGGCCGTCTAGGTCGCTCAACCTGGAGCAGGCTCTTGCCGTGCTGGACGCAGCCAAGGGAGAACGCCTGTGGCCGTACGTCGCCGTGAGTATGCTCGGCGGCATCCGCATCGAGGAAGCCCGCGCCCTGCGCTTGAGGCCAAAGCTGAACCGTTAGGCTCCCAGTTAGGCAACCAAGATCTTTATCGATGGGATGGTATCGCTTATGAACAGAGGAAATGGTGGAGATTAGGCGTGGATCTGTTTGAGTATCAGGCGAAAGACCTGTTCGGCGAGTACGGCGTGCCGGTGCAGCCGGGCAAGGTCGCGCACACGGCCTTCGAAGCGCGGGACATCGCCGCGGACTTCGCCGCCCAAGGCCACCCGCTGGTCGTGGTGAAGGCGCAGGTGAAGACCGGCGGGCGCGGCAAGGCCGGCGGCGTGAAACTGGCCAGCGGCCCGGACGAGGCTTTCGCCAAGGCCAGCCAGATCCTCGGCATGGACATCAAGGGCCACACCGTGCACACGGTGCTGATCGCCCAGGCCGTCGACATCGCGGCCGAGTACTACCTGTCGTTCCTGCTCGACCGGGCCAACCGGACCTTCCTGGCGATCTGCTCGGTGCAGGGCGGCATGGAGATCGAGGAGGTGGCGCACAGCAGCCCCGACGCGGTGGCGCGGATCCCGGTGTCGCCGCTGACCGGCGTGGACGCGGCCAAAGCGGCGGAGATCATCGCGGCCGGGCGCATCCCGGCACAGGCCGCGGAGGGCGCCGCCCTGCTGGCCGAGCGGCTCTGGGCCATGTTCTCCGACGAGGACGCCACCCTGGTGGAGGTCAACCCGCTGGCGCTGACCGAGGACGGCGCGGTGCTCGCGGTCGACGGCAAGGTCACGCTGGATGAGAACGCCGCGTTCCGGCAGCAGCACGCGCAGTTCACCGACACCAGCAGCACCGACCCGATCGAGACCCGGGCCAGGGAAAAGCACCTGAACTACGTCAAGCTCGACGGCGAGGTCGGCATCATCGGCAACGGCGCCGGCCTGGTGATGTCCACCCTGGACGTGGTGGCCTATGCGGGCCAGCCGCTCGGCGGGATCCGGCCGGCCAACTTCCTGGACATCGGCGGCGGGGCGTCCGCCGAGGTCATGGCCAACGGGCTAGAGATCGTGCTGTCCGACCCGAGCGTGCGCAGCGTCCTGGTGAACGTCTTCGGCGGGATCACCTCGTGCGACGCGGTGGCCAACGGGATCGTCTCGGCGATCGGCATGCTCGAGGCGCGCGGCGAGCAGGTCGACCGCCCCGTCGTGGTCCGGCTGGACGGCAACAACGCCGCCGAGGGCAGGCGCATCCTGGAGCAGGCGGCCATACCCGTGGTCGAGCAGGTCGCGACGATGGACGGGGCGGCCCGCCGGGCCGCCGAACTGGCCGGCACGGCAGTGAAGGGAGCATGAGATGGCCATCTTCCTGACCGGCCAGAGCCGGGTCATGATCCAGGGCGTCACCGGCTCCGAGGGCCGCAGGCACGGCTCCCGGATGCTGGCCGCGGGCACCAGGATCGTCGGCGGCACCAACCCCCGCAAGGCCGGCCAGACCATCGAGCTGAACGGCACCAGCGTGCCGGTGTTCGGCACGGTCGCCGACACCATGGCCGCGACCGGCGCCGACGTGTCCGTGGTGTTCGTGCCCGCCTCCGGTACCAAGGACGCGGTGATCGAGGCGATCGAGGCGCAGATCCCGCTGTGCATCGTGATCACCGAGGGCATCCCGGTGCACGACACCGCCGAGTTCTGGGCGCGCGCCAGCGCGGCCGGCAACCGGACCAGGATCATCGGGCCGAACTGCCCGGGCGTCGCCTCGCCCGGCAAGTCCAACGCCGGCATCATCCCGGCCGACATCACCAGCGAGGGGCGGATCGGGCTGGTCTCCAAGTCGGGCACGCTGACCTACCAGATGATGTACGAGCTGCGGGACATCGGCTTCTCCACCGCGGTGGGCATCGGCGGCGACCCGGTGATCGGGACCACCCACATCGACTGCCTGCAGGCGTTCCAGGAGGATCCGGAGACCGACGCGATCGTGATGATCGGCGAGATCGGCGGCGACGCCGAGGAGCGGGCCGGGGCCTTCATCGAGCAGCACGTGACCAAGCCGGTCGTCGGCTACGTGGCCGGGTTCACCGCCCCCGAGGGCAAGACGATGGGACACGCCGGCGCGATCATCTCGGGCTCCTCGGGCACGGCCCAGGCCAAGAAGGAAGCCCTGGAGAAGGCCGGCGTCCGCGTCGGCAAGACCCCGAGCGAGACCGCCGGACTGATCCGCGACATCATGCGCACCCGCTAGTCTGCCCGGCGCGCCTCCTGCAGTCCGGAGGCGATCATTGCCAGGATCGGCTTTGTGAGCGTTTCCGCCGAAGCACCGCTGGTGCCCGACTCGGACGGGTCGCCGGGGCCCGCGGGGCCTTCGGGTCCGTCCGGATCCGGTGACGGCCGCCGGCCCCGCACGCAGCCTGCCCGGCCGCTGGTCGTCACCGGCGGCATCGCGGCCTGCGCGGCGGCCGCCAGCGGGCTGGCCGTGCTCGTCACGCTCACCGCGATCGGCTGGATCACCGCGCCGCACGTCGGCATCGGCACCGGCCTGGGCGGGGTGCTGCGCACCGCCGCCATGCTCTGGCTGGTGGCGCACCACGTCGGCTTCACGGTCCGCGGCGCCGGGCGGATCGGCCTGCTCCCGCTCGGGCTGGTGCTGCTGCCCGGCGCGCTGCTGGCCATGGCCGGGCGGTGGGTGGTGCGGGCGGGCGCGGTCACCCGGCTGCGCCATGTCGGCTACGCCGCGGTCGCGCTGGCGCTGCCGTACGCGCTGCTGGCCGGCGCGCTGGCGGTGGCCAGCCGGACGGACGTCGCGGCGCCCTCGCTGTGGCAGGCGGTGGTGGCATCCTTCCTGCTGGCCCTGGTCGCGGGCGGGCTGGGCGCCGCGCGCGGGCTGGCGCCATGGTCGCGGCTGGGCAGCCTGATGCCGGCCCGGCCGCGCTCGATCGTGATGGGCATGCTCGGCTCGGCCGCCATCCTGGCCGCGGCCGGGGCGGTGCTGGCCGGCGCCTCGCTCGCGGTGCACCTGCCCGAGGTCAGGGCGGCCAGCGACGCGCTCGCGCCCGGCGTGGGCGGCGCGGCGCTGCTACTGCTGGCCCAGCTCGCCTACATCCCGAACGCGATCATCTGGGCCGTGGCCTATACCCTCGGCCCCGGTTTCGCGTTCGGCACCGGCACGGTCGTCGCCCCGACCGGGTCGGCTCTCGGCGCGGTTCCGCTCTTCCCGATGCTGGCCGCCATGCCGTCCGGCGCCCGGCCTGGCGGGCCGGGCTGGGTGCCCGTCGCGGTGCTCGCCCTGCCGTACCTGGCCGGCATCTTCGCCGGCGTGGTCACGGTGCGGACCGCGCCGACGCCGGTGATCGAGGCGGCCCCGCTGTGGGGCTTCGCCGCGGGAGCGGCGGCCGGCGTCCTGGCCGGCCTGGAGGCGGCCTTCGCCGGCGGACCGCTCGGCAGCGGCCGCCTGGCCTCGGTCGGCCCGTCCGGGTTCCAGGTGGGGCTGGTGGCGATCCTCGAGATCGGCATCACGGCCGCGCTAGCCGCGGCCGCCGCGAACTGGCTCATCCTCCGCAGGACTTCCCCCCGCAGGGGGGCCGAGGGGGAATGGGGGGAAACCTTTCCCCCCATGATCGGGGGGTTCCGGGGGGTCGTCCCCCCGGGCCAGCACGATTCGACCGACGACGCGGGCGGGCACCGGATCTACCTGAACCCGTGGGCGGCCGAGACCGAGGGCGACCGGGAAGACGAGGACATGCCGGTCGGGGTGATCGAGGAGTATCCCTACGAGCCGTAACCGGCCGTTCTGCAGCACGCTGATCTCGCCGCCCACCGACTTGGTGAACTGGCTGTGGCACGCCTGCTGCGCCGTCACCGTGTTCGCGCCGCCCAGGCAGGTGTAGTACGCGTTCAGCGGGGACCAGAACGCCGCGAGCACGAGCAGCCACAGCGCGCTGAACGCCAGACCCAGCCCGCCCAGCACCACGCCGCCGGCGGCCCCGCGCGGCCGGGCCGTGCCACCGCGCCGCGCCTTCTTGCTCGCGGTGACGCCGAGCCAGATCGCGATCACCCCGAAAAGCAGGGTCAGGACGGCCACGAAGATCCCGCGGTAGACCCCGCGGTCCAGGTTGCCGAGCCCGAGCATCAGGCCGATCAGGCTGAGTGCCCCCAGCAGCAGCGCCGCCAGCGCCCGCTGCCGCACGGCGGGGTCGGGGGGCGGCAACTGCCGGCGGGCGGGCGGCATTCCTCTCGGCTGCGGCCCGCGCCCGCCCGGCGGCTGGTATCTGGCCATCACCTCTATTCTGCCCTCTCGGCCGGCCTTCGGGGCCCGTGCCATAGGGTTACGGCGTGACTTCGCGGCCGGAAGGTGAGGATCGGCAGTTGACTCAGATCCCGATCAGGCGGGCGCTCATCAGCGTCTACGACAAGACCGGGCTGGAGGATCTGGCGTCCGGGCTGCACGCGGCCGGCGTCGAGATCGTCTCCACCGGCAGCACCGCGGCCAGGATCGCGGCCGCCGGGGTGCCGGTCACGCCGGTGGAGGAGCTGACCGGCTTCCCTGAGTGCCTCGACGGGCGGGTCAAGACGCTGCACCCGCGGGTGCACGCGGGCCTGCTCGCGGACACCGCGAACGCCGCGCACGAGGCCCAGCTGGCCGAGCTCGGCATCGAGCCGTTCCAGCTGCTCGTGTCGAACCTGTACCCGTTCGAGGCCACGGTCGCGTCCGGTGCCTCGCCGGAGCAGTGCGTGGAGCAGATCGACATCGGCGGCCCGTCGATGGTCCGGGCGGCCGCCAAGAATCACGGCTCGGTGGCCGTCGTCATCGAGCCGTCCAGGTACGCCGACGTGCTCGCGGCGGTGGCCGGGGGCGGTTTCACGCCGGACCAGCGCCGCCAGCTGGCCGCCGAGGCGTTCGCGCACACCGCCGCCTACGACGTCGCGGTGGCGTCCTGGTTCGCGGCGGCCTACGCACCCGACGAGACCGCGCGGGACGCCGGCTGGCCCAAGGTGGCGGGGGCCCTGTGGCGCCGGGCCGACGTGCTCCGTTACGGCGAGAACCCGCACCAGCGCGGGGCCCTGTACACAAACATTTCGGCCGAACGAGCCGGGGTGACCCGCCGCGCCGCCACCGGGGGCCCGGAGACGGGCATCGCCGCCGCTGAGCTCCTGCACGGCAAGGCCATGTCGTACAACAACTACGTGGACGCGGACGCGGCGCGGCGCGCGGCGTACGACTTCGCCGAGCCCTGCGTGGCCATCATCAAGCACTCCAACCCGTGCGGGATCGCGATCGGCGCCGACCTCGCCGACGCGCACGCCAGGGCGCATGCCTGCGACCCGGTCTCGGCGTTCGGCGGGGTGATCGCGGCCAACGGGCCGGTGACCGCGGCCCTGGCCCGGCAGATCGCCGACGTGTTCACCGAGGTCGTGATCGCCCCCGGCTTCGACGCCGAGGCGCTTGACATCCTGTCCGCGAGCAAGAACGTCCGGCTGCTCCGGTGCGCCCCGCCCGCCGCCGTCGCGTCGGTCGAGTGGCGCCCGGTGACCGGCGGGGTCTTGCTGCAGTCCGCGGACCGGGTGGACGAGCCGGGCGACGACCCGGCGAACTGGCAGCTCAAGGCGGGCCCGGCGGCCACCCCGGAGCAGCTCGCTGACCTCGTGTTCGCGTGGAAGGCGTGCCGTTCGGTCAAATCGAACGCCATCTTGCTCGGGTCCGGCGGGGCCTCGGTCGGCGTCGGCATGGGCCAGGTCAACCGGGTGGACTCGGCCCGGCTGGCGGTGACGCGGGCGGGTGACCGGGCCGCGGGCTCCGTTGCGGCCAGCGACGCGTACTTCCCGTTCGCCGACGGCTTCGAGATCCTGGCCCAGGCCGGGGTGGCCGCGGTGGCCGAGCCGGGCGGCTCGATCCGCGATCACCTGACCATCGCCGCCGCCGAGGCCGCGGGCATCCCGCTGTACTTCACCGGGGTCCGCCATTTCTACCACTGAACCGGAGGATGACGCGTGACCGCACAGGTACTCGACGGCAAGGCCGCCGCCGCGCAGATCCGGGCGGAGCTGGCCCGGCGGGTGGCGGCGCTGGCCGCGCGCGGAGTGGTGCCGGGGCTCGGCACGGTGCTGGTGGGCGATGATCCCGGCAGCCGCGCCTACGTGAACGGCAAGCACCGCGACTGCGCGCAGGTCGGGATCGCGTCCATCCGCAGGGACCTGCCCGCCGACGCCACCCAGGCGCAGGTGGAGGCGGTGGTCGACGAGCTGAACGCCGATCCGGCCTGCACCGGGTACATCGTCCAGCTGCCGCTGCCCGCCGGGCTCGACGCCCACGCCGTGCTCAACCGGATGGACCCGGCCAAGGACGCGGACGGCCTGCATCCGGTCAACCTGGGCAAGCTGGTCCTGGGCGAGCCGGGCCCGCTGCCGTGCACCCCGCGCGGCATCGCGGACCTGCTGCGCCGCTACGGAGTGCCGATCGCGGGTGCCGACGTCACCGTCATCGGGCGCGGGATCACCGTGGGCCGCGCCCTCGGCCTGCTGCTGACCAGGCGCACCGAGAACGCCACGGTGACGCTGTGCCACACCGGGACCAAGGACCTGGCCGCGCACACCAGGACCGCGGACATCGTGGTGGTGGCGGCGGGGCGGCCCGGGCTGCTGACCGCGGATATGGTCAAGCCCGGCGCGGCGGTGATCGACGTGGGCATCACCCGGACGGACGCCGACCCGCCGAGGCTGGTCGGCGACGTCGCCGCGGATGTCGCCGGGGTGGCCGGCTGGCTGGCCCCGATGCCGGGCGGGGTGGGCCCGATGACCCGCGCCATGCTGCTGGCCAACGTGGTCGAGCTCTGCTAGCCGGGGGGACGACCCCCCCATACCCCCCCGATCATGGGGGGGCTGCCCGCCCCCCCATACCCCCCTGGGGAGGGGACAAGTCCCCTCCAGACCTCCCTTGGGGACCCCTTTGGGGCCCCTCTTGCGGGCGGCCTAGGACGTGCACGGTCCAGCCGGCCCGGCGCCACAGGTCCGCGTCCAGGCAGCAGCGCGCGTCGATGATCACCCGGCGGGCGACGACCGCGGCCAGGGCGGCCGGGTCGATGGCCCGGTAGTCGGGCCACTCGGTCAGGTGCAGGATCAGGTCGGCGCCCTCGGCCGCCGCGAAGACCGACGGGGCGTACCGCAGGCCCGGCCGCTTCCTGGCCGCGCTGGGCATGGCCACCGGGTCGTGCACCGACACGATCGCCCCCTCGGCCGCCAGCCGGTCGCAGATGGCCAGGCTGGGCGAGTCCCGGACGTCGTCGCTGTCGGGCTTGAACGCGACGCCGAGCACCGCCACCCGCCTGCTCGTCAGCGAGCCCCCGGCCGTCTCGCGGGCCAGCGTGACCACCCGCTCACGGCGGCCGAGGTTGATCTCGTCCACCGTGGCCAGCAAGCTGACCAGTGAGTTCACGCCCAGGTCAGAGGCGGTGGCGCGGAACCCGCGGATGTCCTTGGGCAGGCATCCGCCGCCGTATCCGAGGCCGGGGGACAGGAATCGCCGGCCGATCCGCGGGTCGTAACCGAGGGCCTCGGCGAGCGGTATCACGTCGGCGCCTGCCTCCTCGCAGACCTCGGCCATGGCGTTGATGAAGGAGATCTTGGTCGCGAGGAACGCGTTCGCGGCCACCTTGACCAGTTCGGCCGTTTCCAGGTCCATCACGAGCAGCGGGGTGCCCGCCTCAAGCGGCGCGCGGTACACCTCGCGCAGCCGCGCCTCGGCGCGGTCGGAGGCCACGCCGAGCACGATGCGGTCCGGCGCCAGGCTGTCCTGCACCGCGAATCCCTCCCGCAGGAACTCCGGGTTCCAGGCCAGGCCGATCTCGCCGCCGGCCGGCGCGATCGCGCGCATCCGGCCCATCACCTGCCGTGCCGTCCCCACCGGGACCGTCGACTTCCCGATGACCAGGCACGGCGACGCCAGGTGCGGGGCGAGCGCCTCGGCCGCGGCGTAGACCGCGCTGAGGTCGGCGTGGCCCGCCTCGCCCTCGGGTGTCCCCACGCACAGGAAGTGGATCTCGCCGAACTCGCCGACCTCGGCGAACGACATGGTGAACCGGAGCCGGCCGAAGTCCAGGTTCTTCCGCAGCAGCGGCTCCAGGCCGGGCTCGAAGAACGGCGGCTCGCCCTTCTCCGCCGCCGCGATCTTCTCCGCGTCGACGTCGATCGCCAGCACCTCGTGGCCGAGATCGGCCAGGCAGACGGCATGGGTGAGCCCGAGGTAGCCGGTCCCGACGACGGTCACCCGAGACAACTGGCCGCTCCTTCCCTAGCTGTGCTCTCAACGATACTGACGTCCCAGGGCTTCCAGATGGCGACAAGCCGGTAGCGGACAGCTACCACCCCGGGAAACAGTGGCCAAAATAGCTGAATTGGTTAAATAGCTGACGTCGCTACAATGAGCTGGTCGCCCCGGTGGTGTCCTCCTGCCCCGGAATGGCCCGGCAGCTTGCTACTGGCTAGTAACATAGACGGGTATGGACCCGGTGCTGGGCGGCACGAGGTGGTTTGGCAGGCTGTATGCCAGCAACGAAGGAGGTCGGTGTAGTCCATGAACATCGTCGTGTGCGTCAAGCAGGTGCCAGATACCTGGGCCGAACGCAAGCTCAAGGACGCGGACGCCACGCTGGACCGCGCGTCGGTGGACGGGCTCATCAACGAGCTTGACGAATACGCCATCGAGGAGGGCCTGCAGATCGCCGAGGCACAGCGGGCGGCGGGCAACGAGGCCGAGGTCACCATCTTGACCATGGGCCCGGAGAAGGCCGCGGAGTCGATCCGCAAGACGCTGTCCATGGGCGCGGACAAGGCCGTGTACCTGATCGACGACGGGCTGGCCGGCTCGGACGCGCTTTCCACCTCCTACGCGCTCGCTCAGGTGCTCGCCCGGACCGGCTTCGACCTGGTGATCTGCGGGTCGGAGTCGACCGACGCCCGGATGGGCGTGATGGCCGCGATGCTGGCCGAGCGCCTGGACGTGCCGCAGGTCTCGCTGGCGGGCAAGGTGGAGATCGACGGGTCCGCGATTCGCATCCGCCGGGTTTCCGAAGACGGGTACTTCGAGGTCGAGTCCACGCTGCCCGCCGTGATCAGCGTGGTAGAGAAGATCAACGAGCCCCGTTACCCGTCGTTCAAGGGCATCATGGCCGCGAAGAAGAAGCCGGTCCAGACGATGACCCTGGCCGACGCGGGCATCGATCCCGCCGCGGTGGGCCTCGGCGGCGCGGCCACCGAGGTGGTCGATCACGTCCAGCGGCCGCCGCGCCAGGCCGGCGTCATCGTCAAGGACGAAGGCGACGGCGGCGTCAAGGCAGCCGAGTTCCTCGCCACGCGCAAGTTCATCTGAGGCCGGAGGGACACGACATGGCTGAGATCCTGGTGCTCGCGGAGCACGTCGACGCGGACGTCAAGAAGGTCACGCTCGAGCTGATCACGCTGGCCCGCCGGTTCGGCGAGCCGTCGGTGGTGTGGACCGGGCCGGGCGCGGAACAAGCCCAGGCGCGGTGCGCCGAGTACGGCGCGGCCAGGATGTACGTGGCCGCCGACGCGGTCTTCGACGACTACGTCGTCGCGCCCGCCGCGGGCCTGCTGGCCCAGCTGGTCAAGGAGAAGTCCCCGGCGCTGGTGCTGCTGGCCGGCACGGCCGAGGGCAAGGAGGTCGCGGGCCGGCTCGCGGTCAAGATCGACTCCGGCGTGCTCACCGACGCGGTGGACCTGCAGCCCGGCGACGACGGACCGGTCGCCGAGCAGTCGATCTTCGGTGGCGCGACGATCGTGCACTCCCGGGTCCGGCGCGGCACCCCGATCGTGGCGATGCGGCCCAACGCGGTGGCGCCCGACCCCGCTCCGGGCGCGGCGGAGCTTTCCCCCGTGTCGCTGGCCGCGGAGGCCACCGGGGCCCGGGTCACCAACCGGGTGGTGGCCGAGCGCGGCGAGCGTCCCGACCTGACCGAGGCCTCGATCGTGGTCTCCGGCGGACGCGGCACCGGCGGGGCCGAGGGCTTCCAGGTCATCGAGACGCTCGCGGACGCGCTCGGCGCGGCTGTCGGCGCGTCGCGGGCGGTGACCGACGCCGGCTGGTATCCGCATCAGTTCCAGGTCGGCCAGACCGGCAAGACCGTCTCGCCGCAGCTGTACATGGCGATCGGCATCTCCGGCGCGATCCAGCACCGGGCCGGCATGCAGACGTCGAAGACGATCATCGCCGTCAACAAGGACCCGGAGGCACCGATCTTCGAGCTGGCCGACTTCGGCGTGGTCGGGGACCTGTTCAAGGTGGTGCCGCAGCTGCTCGAGGAGATCGGCAAGCGTAAGTAGCTCGCAGGTTGCCCGTTACATCTGTTTCTTCCGTATCTTCGCGGCGGCTAGGCTGGACGCAGCCATGAGTTCGTACAGCACAAGTCCGGTATATCTGGATCACGCGGCCACGACGCCGATGCGGCCCGAAGCGATCGCCGCCATGACCGAGGAACTCGGCCAGCTCGGTAACCCGTCGTCGCTGCACGCCGCGGGCCGGCGCGCCCGCCGGGTGGTGGAGGAGTCCCGCGAGCAGCTGGCCGAGGTGTTCGGCGCGCGGCCGAGCGAGGTCGTCTTCACCAGCGGCGGGACCGAGGCGGACAACCTCGCGGTGAAGGGCTTGTACTGGGCACGCCAGGACGGTTCCCGGCGGCGGGTCCTTACCACATCGGTCGAGCATCACGCGGTGCTGGACTCGGTCCGCTGGCTGGAGGAAGCCCAGGGCGCCGAGGCCGTCTGGCTCGCGGTCGGCGCCGACGCGCTGGTCCGGCCCGAGGCGCTGCGCGCCGCGATCGCCCGCGCCCCCGAGCAGGTCGCCATGGTCAGCGTGATGTGGGCGAACAACGAGGTGGGCACGGTGCAGCCGGTCAGCGAGCTGGCCGCGGTGGCACACGAGTACGGCGTGCCGTTCCATACCGACGCGGTGCAGGCCGCCGCGCAGCTGCCGGTGGACTTTGCCGCCAGCGGCGCGGACGCGCTCACCGTGACCGGTCATAAGCTCGGCGGCCCGGTCGGCGCCGGGGCGCTGATCCTGGCCCGCGGCGCGGCGCCGGTGCCGGTGCTGCACGGCGGCGGGCAGGAGCGCGACATCCGCTCCGGCACCCTCGATACCCCCGCGATCAGGGCCTTCGCGGTGGCAGCCGCGGTGTGCGCCAAGCAGCGGGCCGACGAGGCCGAGCGGCTGGCCGCGCTCCGCGACGACCTGGTCCGCCAGGTGCTGGCCGCGGTCCCCGACGCGGTGCTCAACGGGCCGCCGCCAGGCCCCGGCCGGCTGCCGGGGAACGCGCACTTCTCCTTCCCCGGCTGCGAGGGCGACGCCCTGCTCATGCTGCTCGACGCGAACGGCATCGCCTGCTCCACCGGTTCGGCCTGCACCGCGGGCATGGCCGAGCCCAGCCACGTGCTGCTGGCCATGGGCGCCGACGACTCGCGCGCCCGCGGCTCGCTCCGCTTCTCCCTCGGCCACACCTCGACCAAGCGCGACGTCGACGCCCTGGCCCTGGTCATCCGCGAAGTAGTAGACCGCGCCCGCCGCGCCGCCGCCCGCTAACCCGCCCGCTGCCTCCCGCCCGCGTCCCCCCGGCCTCCGTCCATCCCTGCCGCTCCGGCCTCACACGTACCACGCGCTCTTCCCTGCGCGCTCCGGCTTTGGGGTGTGTGGGCCCATGACCCCGATAGACCAGGGTCAGGGGCCCACACACCCCAGTCCAGGTGCCCGGCGGGCGGCGGACGGCGGGAGTGGTGAGGCGGGGCGCGTAGCCTTGATGGGCGATGAGTGGTCTCAGGGTGCTTGCGGCGATGTCGGGCGGGGTGGACTCCGCGACGGCCGCGGCTCGTGCGGTGGACGCGGGTCACGAGGTGACCGGCGTCCACTTGGCGCTGTCCGCCAACCCGTCGTCCTACCGGACCGGCGCCCGCGGCTGCTGCACGCTGGAGGACGCCCGGGACGCGCGGCGGGCGGCCGACGTGATCGGGATCCCGTTCTACGTGTGGGACATGGCCGAACGATTCCACCGCGACGTGGTGGAGGATTTCGTGGCCGAATACGCCGCGGGCCGCACCCCCAACCCGTGCCTGCGCTGCAACGAGAAAATCAAGTTCGCCGCGGTCCTCGACCGTGCGCTGGCACTCGGTTTCGACGCGGTCTGCACCGGCCATTACGCGCGCGTATCCGACGGAATCCTGCAGCGGGCCGCGGATCCTGGCAAGGATCAGTCCTACGTGCTGGCCGTGCTCACCTCGGATCAGCTCCGGCATGCGATGTTCCCGCTCGGCGACACGCCCAAGGCCCAGGTGCGCGCCGAGGCGGCACGGCGGGGCCTCGCGGTGGCGGACAAGCCGGACAGCCACGACGTCTGCTTCGTCGCCGACGGCGATACCAAGGGCTTCCTGGCCCGCCACCTGGGCCCGGCACCGGGCCGGATCGTCGACGCCTCCGGTGCCGTCCTCGGCGAGCACGAGGGCGCCTACGCCTTCACCGTGGGCCAGCGCAAGGGCCTGCGGGTAGGCACGCCCACCGGTGACGGCAAGCCTCGCTACGTGCTCGATATCGAGCCGGTGACCAGGACGGTCACCGTAGGGCCCGCCGAGGGCCTGGACATCGCGGAGATCACCGCCACCCGCCCCGTCTGGACCGGCTGCACCCCACCGTCCGAGCCCCGCGACTGCCTCGTCCAGCTGCGCGCCCACGGCGACGTGCACGCCTGCACGGCCTGGCTGGAGGGCGATGCGGTGCGCATCCGGCTGCACCGCCCGGCGCGCGGCGTGGCCAAGGGCCAGGCCGCCGTCCTCTACGACAGCGACGCCGTCCTCGGCAGCGCCACCATCAGCGGCACGTCGGCGGCGACCCGGTTGGTCCGCGGCGAGGCCCTTCAGCCGTCGCCGAACCGATAACGGTTCAGCTCCGCCCGCCGGGCCGGCCCCCATAGCGCGGAACTCACTAACGGGTCCGCCGTGAAGAGCTTCGTGTAGTCCGACTCGGGCTGGTCGGCCTCGCGCTCGAAGAGAGCCTGAGACGGATAGTCGGCGAGTTCGCGCGGATCCCTGCCCTCACGGCGGACGAAACGCTGGCCTTCGTAGTAGGCGTGCAGGTCCGTGTTGGTGGTCCACACATCGATGCGGATAAGCGCGCCGTCATGCTCTCTTCTCGCCACGTCAGCCGCCCAGTCCAGGAGTGCGGCGCCGAGTCCGCGGCCCGCGTAACGTCTGCTGACGATGACCCGCCGGACGTACAGCGCCGGCTCATGGCGTTTGTGCGCCGGCCAGACGGGCTGCTCGTTCAGGTCCAGCGGCTCCTCGGTATCGACGGTGATCGTCGCGGCCGCGGTGGCGCCATCCCAGACGATCCACGTCTTGCCTTTGAGCAGGTCATTCATTATGCGCTCATGCTTCCCGGCCTGGTCCGGCCAGGGGTTCGCCCACTGATCGGTGTCCTTGCTCGTCCGCAGCCATTCGGCCGCCTCACGGACAAGCCCGCGTACTTCGTCCAAGTCCCCAGGCACAGCAAGGCGTAGCGCAAACGAGTATTTTCCCACCGATACATAGTCACCCTTATCGGGCGCACGCGGTACCACCGGAAGCACGAGAAAACATGACCCTGGTCACAGCCATGCTGTGCATATCGGGCTTCCGGACCCGTTGGCCTGGCTAAATACCGCCCCGGGCAAGACGTCGAGCTTGGCCAGACTTTGGCGTCTCCAGATCTCGGCCAGACGGATTCTTTGCGGAACGGATGTCAGGAACTTGCTCCAGGTAACCTCCTAGCCCGCTGTCCTGGCGGGACTCGTATCCCACGATCGAGTCTCACGATCATCTTTGACAATTCGCGTCTCGCGCGAATCATTCGTTTTCGAATGGCGAGGCCCGGACTATAGAGGGGACCTCGATGCTGGTGCGGTGCCGCCAGACCGTCGGTGATGCCTGTCAGCTCGCGCCGACGGTCTGGCGAGCGATCCGGCCGCCCTAGGGCAACGGGCGGCATCGGAGCTAAAAATTGAGCGTTAGGATCCTGAGATGCCCTGGAAACCTTCGATGCCCCCGACTCGGGGGTCGTAGTGCTCATACCGGTACTGATTGGAGGGACGTGCATGCAACTTCGCCATTGCACTTTCCTCCTTTCTCACCCGTGCGGGTGTGTGTGCTGATTTTTGGTGAATGGTGATGATAGTGAAATCGGCGCTTGCGCAATGGCGTGAGGGTTCTCCACCCGCCAGTACGTAACACCATTCCCGGCCAGCGCCTCAGCGCTGGCCGGAGTCTGTCAGCGGCGCGGCCTTATCCTCTCCCGGGCGCGGGAGTGGCCTCGGGCCTCGCCTCAATATCAACAAATATTCAAAACGCTCGGGACGTCGGCTGGCAGAAGCTTAGCTGTCCCCAGCCTTCGTAGTGATCGGAGCGGCAGAAACGACCCTGGCTATCGTTTCACCTAGGTCTTGCTGTCCGCGGGCTGGTCCTCCGGTAGGTCTCCTATGTTGACAATGAACTGGTTCCGGTCGGTGGGAAACATGGTCACGGTGAGGCGCATCGGCGTGCCGGTCTGATCGAAGCCCGTCTCCAGGATCTCGAAGACTCCCACCCGGCCGTCCTGCGGCAGGTTGAAGAAGATCGCTTCGGTCGCCTCCGGCGCCCGCACCGAGATCCAGCTGCGGTATCCGACCTGCCGGAGGCCGAGGGTGTCCGCCAGGTATCGCACGGTGCCGCCCATGATGTCGCTGGCTTCGATGAGCCGCTCGGCACCTTTGATGACGAAACCCATCGGGTAGAAGGACGTCTGCAGCGACCAGGGGGTCCCGTCAATGAAACGCTTCTGATGCCGGCTGATCACCTGAGAACCTTCGGCCACCTGCAGCTGGCTGGCGATGCTCTCGGTGGCCCGCTGAATCTCGACCTGAGGTTCCTTGGTGGTCAGCTTCCTCGTCTGTCCCTCTCCCGGGGACCTGTCGATCTCTCCGTAGCCGTCCTCGCCGGGCGCGACGACCTTGTTGCCGCCGGGCCGCTTCGGATCGGCCGTCAGCGTGGTGACGAACGGATCGATCTTCTGCACCACGAAGGTGCCCTGGCCGGGCCGGGTCTCGACCAACCCGAGGGTGATAAGCCACTTGATCGCATCCCGGACCGTGTTCCGTGAGGCTCCGTAGTGCTCCCGCAGTTCGAGCTCGGTCCGCAGCTGCTGGCCGGGCCCGAGCAATCCCGACTCGATCTGCTCACGCAGGTCTTCGGCGATCTGCCGGTACATGGGACTTGCCATCGGCCCTCCTCTCCGCTCGACCTTCCTCTGATTGGGGTGATCCTACCTGTCCGGACCGCCCATGCCATCCAGTCGAGCGGAATATTTGGCATTAGTGGGTTTATACCCAGCCGAACGTTGGTAACACCTGGAGAAGATACCAAAGGTTGGGATGGCTTGGATGGCAGGGTGCATAGGATCTATCCTAGCAGTCCGACTGCTTGGTTGCACCAGGATCTGCCGTATGGGTCTGCACAGTGGAACAGTCAGGCTCAACTGGACGTACCTGACCGCACGTACAGATCGTGGACAGACGGGGATGCCGTGGCCCGCGAACTTCAGGCCCGCGAGAGCACCTCGCGAGCCCGGGTGGCAGTAGGTAGGACCCCGCGGACGAGGCTCCGCGGGACGGAAGCGCTGGAGGCCATCATGGCCAGTTTCGTAGCCGTAGTAGCACTCGCTCTCTTCGTGGTCGTGCTGATGGGACTCGGCGCGGTGGCCTTCGCGGTCCGCCGTGAAGACCGAGGGTTCACCCTGGTGGGCGAGGCGCCCGACCGGCTGTCCAGGGGCACTCGGCGGCTGACCGGCGTGGGCCGCCGGGACCTGGACCTCCGGCCCGCGCGCGAGCTCGTCCACTAAGCACGGCCGCCGCGACACCGCCAGGTCACCACCCATCGATGGTCGCTGACCAGCATGTTTGAGGTTGCCGCCAGGATGAGTGGGCCGTCAGGAGCGGGACGCGAAGGCCGGCCAGGCGGCCGGCCGGGATAGCCGGGGAAGCCGGCGGGTCGCCGCGGAACCCGGGAGCCCGCTCTCCGCTGGGCCCACGGCGGTCGGGCCGGCTCCGGGCGGTCCGCCGGATCAGCGGAGCGGCGGCGGCGGTCCGCCGGACTCCGGGCGGTCCGCCGGACTCCGGGCGGTCCGCCGGACTCCGGGCGGTCCGCCGGATCAGCGGAGCCCCCGCGGCTCGGGCCGGGTGCTCCCGCGAAGGCTCCGGCTCATGGTGACCCCAGATCCGGCTCGTGGCGACCCAGATCTCGTGCAGCCGCGCCGGCCGGTCTCGGCCGCCTCGTCACCGCCGATCTGCCTCTATGCCAGCCATCCCAACCACTGGGCTGGCTAGGTCTAATGGAATCATCCTCGCTGTCGGAATGTGAGCCATCTGAGATGGTTTCGTGTCGTGAGGGCGAGGGTATCCAGATGATATGTACCAAACGTTGGGATTACCAGGACGGTCGGTAATAGCCGAGCCATTCGACTGCTTGGTCATAGAAGTACATGTCATACCACCCCTACCGGACCAATGGTTCGTCTCAGCCCAGTAGACCAGATGGTATGCGCAGCGTACGGGCCGATCTACGGCCCTCGCGCCAGGTCTCCGGAGGCTCTCCGGGGCGCCAAATTAGTGGGGCCCGGCGGTTCCCGCACCGCCGGCAGGTTATGGGGAGTCTGCATGAGCGGCAGCGCAGCATCGGTAGCGTACTTGATTCTGGCGGCGTTCTTCGGGGGGTCGCCCTCGGCGTGGTCGCGATGGTGGCGGTGGCCGTGCGGAAGGAGGACAGGTTGTTCTCCCTTTCCGGCACGGCCCCGGGCGCCGCGGCACGCGGCGCGAGATGGCTGACCCGTTTCGGCGGCTCAGGCTCTCACTACCTGCCGCGCAGCCGGGGGTAGCGATGAACGACTCGGTGGTGGCGATCGTGAGCGCCTTCTTCATCATCGGGATAACGGTCGGGATCATCACCGTCATCGCCTTGTCGGTCCTGCGGGCCCGCCGGGCCGCCGATCCCGGTGAGCAAGGCGGCCCGCCGGGGAACGGGCCTCGCCGAACCGGCGGCCAGCCGACCGGGTCGGGCCGGGAAGATGCCAGCCCGGGCTGGGAGGATGCCGCCCCTGAAGACAAGCCGCACTGGCCCGGCGAGGCCGACAACGATTTCAGGAGATAACAGCACGGCACGCGACGGCAGAACCTACCCCGCGCCCCGGGCAGGGGCCGCGGCGCGGGGTGGCGCCGGGGCGGTGCTGATCGCGGGTTTGTCACCTGGCGGTCCTAAGCTCGACATGTGCCTGCTGACCATGACGGGCCGGGGTTTCCCTGGCCGGCCGGAAGTGCCACCGGGATCGGCTCGATGCCCGGGACCAATCCGGCCGAGGCGATGCGCGTCGTCGCCGGGGAACTTCCCGAGTTCCCGTACCTTCCCGAGCTTCCTGATCGCGGGCCGGGCGCGGACCTTACCGGCCGGACCGCCGCGTTGCTGGTCGACATCCCGGTCGAGGTCACCTCGCGCGGCTGGCGGCTGGCCGAACGGCCGGGCCGCGACCTGGCGCGGGCCAGGTCCATGCTCTCCTCCGACCTGGACGTCCTGGAAGAGAGGCTGGACGGCTTCCGCGGGCCGGTCAAGGTCCAGCTGTGCGGGCCCTGGACCCTGGCCGCCACCCTGGAGCTGACGCGCACGATGAACGTGGCCGTCGCCGATCCCGGCGCGGTGGCCGACCTGACCGTGTCCCTGGCCGAAGGCGCGGCCGCCTACGCGGCCGACGTCGCCAAGCGCGTGCCCGGCGCCCGGGTGGTCGTCCAGTTCGACGAGCCTGCCCTGCCGGCCGTGGCGGGCGGCCTGGTGCCGACGGCCAGCGGGCTGTCGCGGCTGGCCGCCGTCGAGGCTGACGTGCTGCGGGACCGGCTAGCGCAGGTGATCGCGGCCGCCCATGGCTACACGGTGGTGCACAGCTGCGCTGCCGCGGTCCCGTTCGGGATCATCGTGGCGGCGGGGGCCGATGCCGTGTCCTTCGACCTCAGCCAGCTACGGCGGGGGGAAGAGGACGCGGTGGCGGAGGCCGCGGAGGCCGGCCTGGGGCTGCTGGCGGGCGCAGTCGCAGCCGGGCCCGCTCAGGCCGCCGGGGCGGCGAGAGCGGCCGGCCCCCGTGCCGCGAGGCCGGCCGGCCCGGGTGGCGGCAGCGCCGAGGCCAGGGAGACGGCCGAGCGGGTGATCCGGCTGTGGCGGCGGCTGGGCCTGCCGCTGGCCACGTGCGCGCAGCAGGCGGTGATCACCCCGGCTTGCGGGCTGGCCGGCACGTCCCCGGACCAGGCGCGCGCCGCGTTGACGCGGTGCCACCAGGCGGCGACCATGTTGCCCGAGCTGATCGAGGAGACAGGGGGCGAGTCCCGGTGAGCGAGCCGAAGGGGCGCGAGGACATGCTGAGCCAGAACGATACGGACGGTGCGGAGCCGCAGGCGGCGCCGGCGGAGGCGCGGCGGCGGCACGCCGACCTCAGCCTGGAGATCACCGAGGCCGACCACCGGTACTACATCCTCGATTCGCCCACGCTCTCCGACATCGAGTACGACACCAAGATGCGCGAGCTGCACGCGCTCGAGGACGAGTACCCCGACCTCCGCACGCCCGACTCGCCGACCCAGACCGTGCACGGGACGATATCGACGCTGTTCACTCCGGTCGAGCACCTGGAGCGGCTGCTCAGCCTGGACAACGTCTTCACCGGTGAGGACCTGGGCGGCTGGGCGGACCGGGTCACCAAGCTCGGCGGGACCGGGCCTTACCTGTGCGAGCTGAAGATCGACGGGCTGGCGATCGACCTTGTCTACCGGGACGGAGCGCTGGTCAAGGCGGCCACCCGGGGCGACGGGCGCACCGGCGAGGACGTCACGCCGAACATCCGGACCATCTCCTCCATCCCCGCGCGGCTGGCCGGCTCCGGGCATCCGGCCGTGCTCGAGGTCAGGGGCGAGGTGTTCATGCCGGTCGAGGCGTTCGGCAAGCTGAACGAGTCCCTGCTCGACGCGGGCAAGCCGGCCTTCGCCAACCCCCGGAACTCGGCCGCCGGGTCGTTGCGGCAGAAGGACCCCCGGGTCACCGCCTCCCGGGCCCTCGACGCCATCATCCACGGCGTCGGCCGGGTCGAGGGCTCTCCGGATCCCGCCGGCGAAGCGGGAACTGCCGGCATCAGCGGCACCGCGGCCGGCCCGGGTGAGGAAGGGCACCTGGAGGGAGCGCCCGACACGCAGTCCGGCTGGTACGAGCGGCTGCGCGGCTGGGGCCTGCCGGTCAGCGGCCTGTACCAGGTCGTCGCGGACATGACCGGGGTCCGCGAGTACATCGCCCACTACGCCGAGCACCGGCACGACCCGCCGTACGAGATCGACGGCGTGGTGGTGAAGGTGGACCAGATCGCGCTGCAGCGCCAGCTCGGCTCGACCAGCCGGGCGCCCCGGTGGGCCATCGCCTTCAAGTACCCGCCGGAGGAGGTCACCACCCGGCTGCTCGACATCAGGGTGAACGTGGGACGTACCGGCCGGGTCACCCCGTTCGCCGTGATGGAGCCGGTCAAGGTCAGCGGGTCGACGGTGGACCGGGCTACCTTGCACAACGCGGACGAGATCAGCCGCAAGGGCGTGCTCATCGGCGACATGGTGATCTTGCGCAAGGCCGGCGACGTCATCCCCGAAGTCCTCGGGCCGGTCGCCGACCTGCGCAAAGGCGACGAGCGCGAGTTTGAGTTCCCCACCGCGTGCCCGTCCTGCGGCACCACGCTGGCTCGCGAGGACGACGAGGTCGACTGGCGCTGCCCGAACACCAGGTCCTGCCCGGCCCAGCTGCGTGAGCGGCTCTTCCACCTGGCCGGGCGGGGCGCCTTCGACATCGAGGTGCTCGGCTGGGAGGCGGTGAGCGCGCTGCTCGACGGCGGGCTGGTCGCCGACGAGGGCGACGTGTTCGCGCTCACCGCCGAACGGCTCGAGACCTGCCCGTTCTTCATGGTCAAGCAGGGCACGCTGAGCGCCAACGCCACCCGGCTGCTGGCCAACCTGGCCGAGGCGCGGACCCGGCCGCTGTGGCGCATCCTGGTGGCGCTGTCCATCCGCCACGTCGGGCCGACGGCGGCGCGGGCGCTGGCGGCCGAGTTCGGTTCGGTGACGGCGATCGAGGCGGCGAGCGTGGACGCGCTGGCCGCGGTGGACGGGGTCGGACCGACGATCGCGGCCTCCCTGCGAGACTGGTTCGCCGTCGACTGGCACCGGGCGATCGTCGCCAAGTGGCGGGAGGCCGGGGTCCGGCTCGAGGACCCGGACTTCGACCCCAACCGCGCGGCGGCCCGGCTGCTGGCCGGGGTGTCCGTGGTGATCACCGGCACGCTGGAGGGGATGACCAGGGACGAGGCGGGGGAGGCGGTCCGCCAGGCCGGCGGCAAGGTGACCTCCTCGGTGTCCAAGAAGACCAGCTTCGTGGTCGCGGGCGAGAACGCCGGCTCCAAGTACGACAAGGCGGTCGAGCTCGGCGTGCCGGTACTCGACGAGCCTGCCTTCCATACCCTCCTCACCCAGGGCCCCGACGCCGTCCGCCCGTTATCGCGGCCAGCACCACCCCGCCACCAGGGTGGTAGCCGTCCGGGCTCAGCTGGACGTTTTGCCGGGCCCGCTGGTTTCCGCCAGCCTTCGGCTCAGGTAGCGGCGCTCGGCGTCGGTGCTGGCCAGATCCAGGGCTTCGGCGTAGGCGGTAGAAGCTTCCGTCGGGCGGCCGAGGCGGCGCAGGAAGTCGGCCCGGGTCGCCGGGAGCAGGTGGTAGCCGGCCAGCTTGCCCGCCGCCTCGAGCGCCTCGACCAGCTCCAGGCCAGCCGGCGGCCCGAAGGCCATCCCCACCGCGACCGCGTGGTTCAGCTCCACCACCGGCGTCGGCAGGAACTCAAAGAGCTGCCCGTACAGCGCGGCGATCTGCGGCCAGTCGGTGCGGTCCGCGGCGGGGGCGGTCGCGTGGCAGGCCGCGATGGCGGCCTGGACCTGGTACGGACCCGGGCGCCCGCGGCGCAGCGCCGCCTCGAGCACCTCGACACCCTCGCTGATCTCCGCGGCGTCCCACCGCGAACGGTCCTGGTCCTCCAGCGTCACCAGGTCGCCAGCGGCATCCAGCCGCGCGGACCGGCGCGCGTCGTGCAGCAGCATCAGCGCCAGCAGGCCGGCCGCCTCGGGTTCATCGGGCATCAGCCGGACCAGCACCCGGGCCAGCCTGATCGCCTCGGCGCTGAGATTCTGCCGGACCAGATCCGAACCCGCCGTGGCCGAGTACCCCTCGTTGAACAGCAGGTAGAGCACGCCAAGCACGCCCGGTGTGCGCTCCGGCAGCAGGTGCGCCGGGGGGACCCGGTACGGGATCCCCGCGTGCTGGATCTTCTGCCTGGCCCGGACCAGCCGCTTGGCCATCGTCGGCTCGCTGGCCAGGAACGCCCGGGCGATCTCCGCCGTGGTCAGCCCGGCCAGCGTGCGCAGGGTCAGCGCGACCCGGGCCTCCAGCGACAGTGCCGGGTGACAGCAGGTGAACATCAGCCGCAGCCGGTCGTCGGGCACCCCGCTGTGGTCGGTCTCGGGGTCGGCAGCCGAGGGTTCGGGCGGCAACGACATGGCGGCGACCTCCCGGAGTTTGGCGGCTCCGACCGCTTTCCTGCGCAGCACGTCGATGGCGCGGTTGCGGGCCGCCGTGGTCAGCCACGCGCCCGGCCGGCCGGGAATGCCGTCCTTCGGCCAGCGCTGCAGCGCCATCGCGAACGCGTCCTGCGCGCATTCCTCGGCGAGGTCCCAGTCGCCCGTGGTCCGGATCAGCGTCGCGACGACCCGGCCCCACTCGTCCCGGAACGCGGCGTCGACCGCGGCCTTGACGTCAGTGCTCACGACGCACCTCCACAGCAACGACGAACGAGAAGACCGCACCAGGACCACGGTGGCGAGCCTTATTGCTTTACAACCTGCCCCCGAACCCACCCTAGGATGGCGTGCATGCCCATTACCCGTGACGAGGTCGCGCACCTGGCGCGGCTGTCCAGGATCGCGCTCACCGATGCCGAACTCGACCATCTGGCGCCCCAGCTGGATCAGATCATCACGGCCGTCGCGCAGGTCCAGGAGGTCGCCGCCGAGGGCATCCCGCCGACGTCGCATGCGACCGGCCTGACCAACGTCTTCCGCGACGACGAGCCGGCCCCGTGCCTGACCCCGGAAGAGGCGCTCAGCCAGGCGCCTGCCGTCGAGCAGCAGCGGTTCAAGGTGCCGCGGATCCTGGGGGAGGACTAAGCCATGTCAAGCGAGCTCACCCGCATGACCGCGGCCGAGCTGTCCGCCGCGCTGGCCGCCGGCCAGGTCTCCGCGACCGAGGTCACCCGGGCGCACCTGGCCCGGATCGAGGCGGTCGACCCGCAGGTCAGGGCGTTCCTGCACGTCGCGGCCGGCAGGGCGCTCGAGCAGGCGGCCAGCATCGACCAAAAACGCGCGACAGGCGAGCCGCTAGGCCCCCTGGCTGGCGTCCCGGTCGCGGTCAAGGACGTGTTCACCACCACCGGCCTGCCGACCACCTGCGGCTCGCGCATCCTGGACGGCTGGCACCCGCCGTACGACGCGACGATCACCCAGCGGCTGAAGCAGGCCGGCGCGGTCATCATCGGCAAGACCAACATGGACGAGTTCGCCATGGGCTCCTCCACCGAGAACTCTGCGTACGGCCCCAGCCACAACCCGTGGGACCTGGCCCGGATCCCGGGCGGCTCGTCCGGCGGCTCGGCCGCCGCGGTGGCCGCCTACGAGGCTCCGCTGGCCATCGGCACCGACACCGGCGGCTCGATCCGCCAGCCCGCCGCGGTCTGCGGCATCGTCGGCACCAAGCCGACCTACGGCGGCTCGTCCCGGTACGGCGTGGTCGCGTTCGCGAGCAGCCTGGACACGCCGGGACCGTTCGGCCGCACCGTGCTCGACGCAGCGCTGCTGCACGAGGCGATCTCCGGGCACGACCCGATGGACTCGACCTCGATCGACGCGCCGGTGCCGCCGGTGGTGGCCGCGGCCCGCGAGGCGGACGTGAGCGGCATGCGGATCGGCGTGGTGACCGAGCTGGGCGGCGAGGGCTACCAGCCGGGCGTGCTGTCCCGGTTCGCCGAGGCGGTCGAGCTGCTCGAGTCGCTCGGCGCCAAGGTGACCGAGGTGTCCTGCCCGCACTTCAGGTACGCGCTGCCCGCCTACTACCTGATCGCGCCCAGCGAGTGCTCCTCCAACCTGGCCCGGTTCGACGCGATGCGGTACGGCCTGCGGGTCGGCGACGACGGCACCAGGGACGCCGAGGAGGTCATGGCGCTGACCCGCGAGCAGGGCTTCGGCGCCGAGGTCAAGCGGCGCATCATCCTCGGCGCCTACGCGCTGTCCAGCGGTTACTACGACGCCTACTACGGCAAGGCGCAGCAGGTCCGCACGCTGATCATCAGGGACTTCGACGCGGCCTTCGGCCAGGTCGACGTGCTGGTGTCGCCGGCCACGCCGACCACGGCGTTCCCGATCGGGGAGCGGGCCGACGACCCGATGGCGATGTACCTGGCTGACCTGTGCACGATCCCGTCGGACCTGGCCGGCAACGCGGCGATCTCGGTCCCGTGCGGGCTGGCGCCGGAAGACGGGCTGCCGGTCGGGCTGCAGGTGATGGCGCCCGCGCTGGCCGATGACCGGCTCTACCGGGTCGCCGCCGCCGCGGAAGCCGCCTTCACGCAGCGCTGGGGTCACCCGCTGCTCGCCGAGGCGAAGGGACTAGGGGCATGACGACGACGGGGACGCTGGTCCCTTATCCCGAGGCGATCGAGCGCTACGAGCCGCTGATCGGCCTGGAAACACACGTGGAGCTGGGCACCAGGACCAAGATGTTCTGCGGCTGCACGACCACGTTCGGGGCCGAGCCGAACAGCCAGGTCTGCCCGGTCTGCCTGGGCCTGCCCGGCTCGCTGCCGGTGGTGAACCGGATGGCGATCGAGTACACGATCCGGATCGGGCTGGCCCTGAACTGCTCGATCGCAAGCTGGTGCCGGTTCGCCAGGAAGAACTACTTCTACCCGGACATGCCGAAGAACTTCCAGATCTCGCAGTACGACGAGCCGCTCTGCACGGACGGCTACCTGGACGTGGACGTCGAGGGCAAGACCATCAGGGTCGGCATCGAGCGGGTGCACCTGGAGGAGGACACCGGCAAGTCGCTGCACGTGGGCGGGGCCACCGGCCGGATCCACGGCGCGGAGTACTCGCTGGTGGACTACAACCGGGCCGGCATCCCGCTGGTGGAGATCGTGACCAAGCCGGTCGAGGGGACCGGCGCGGACGCGCCCGCCGCCGCCCGCGCCTACGTCACCGAGCTGCGTGATCTGCTCAGGTCCCTGAGCGTCTCCGACGTGCGGATGGAGGAGGGCTCGCTGCGCTGCGACGTGAATACCTCACTGGCGCCGCGCGGGTCCGGCCGGTGGGGAACGCGGACGGAGACCAAGAACGTCAACTCGCTGCGCTCGGTGGAGCGCGCGGTCCTGTTCGAGATCGAGCGGCAGGCCGCGGTGCTGGACTCCGGCGGCCGGGTCATCCAGGAGACCAGGCACTTCCACGAGGACACCGGGACCACGACGCCCGGGCGGTCCAAGGAGGAGGCCCAGGACTACCGCTACTTCCCCGAGCCCGACCTGGTCCCGGTCGCCCCCCCGGCCGAATGGGTGGAGCAGATCCGGGCCGCGCTGCCCGAGACGCCGTCGGCGCGGCGCGCCCGGCTGCGGGCCAAGTGGGACGTGTCCGAGGCCGACATGACCGCCATGGAAAACGCCGGCGTGCTCGACCTGGTGGCACAGACCGTCGCCGCAGGCGCCTCCCCGGCCGACGCGCGCAAGTGGTGGCTGGGCGAACTCGCCCGCCGCGCCAACGACGCGGGCACCGAGCCCGCCGCGCTCGCGATCACTGCGGCCCAGGTAGCCCGCGTCGCGGAACTGGTCTCCGCGGGCACGCTCAACGACCGCCTCGCCCGCGAGGTGATCGACGCCGTGCTAGCCGGCCAGGGCGGCCCCGACGAGGTGGTCGAGGCTCGCGGCCTGGCCGTGGTCAGCGACGAAGGCGCGCTCACTCAGGCGATCGACGACGCCATCGCGGCGAACCCCGCCGTGGTGGCCAAGATCCGCGACGGCAAGGTCGCCGCCGCGGGCGTCCTGGTCGGCGCGGTCATGAAGGCCACCCGCGGCCAAGCCGACGCCCCCCGCGTCCGCGAGCTGATCCTCCAGCGCCTCAGCTAGCCGCCGGCTAGCGAGCCAAAGGGCGCCGGCGGCGACTGGACTGAGGAGCGAGGAGCCTGCGACGAGCGACGAGGGAAGGAGCCGCCTCAAAGGCGCCCGGAGGCGAGCTAGCTCGGCAAAGAAGATCTGCGCCAGGCACCGGGGGCGGGGGATAGCGGGCGGCGGAGCAGGCATGACCGGTCGGACCAGGAATTTTTTACCGAACGGTCCGGGCCGGGGGCCTCGTCGCCGCCGGAGCGCGCCAGCAGGAGGGCGACCAGGGCGGCGATCTCTTCCGGCGTCGCGTCGCCGCGGACCACCCGCAAGAGCGGCTGGCCGGGGGGCTGATCGTCGTCGGCAGGGCGTGTCATCTCGGTCCGTTCGGTATCGAAGATCGTCAGCCGCGGGATCGGCCGAGGCTGATGCCGAACTCCCGGTGCACCCGCTCCCAGAACGCGTCCCGCAGCCACTCGCGGGCCTCCTGGTAGGGGCGCAGCGACAGGCCGAGTTCCTTCTCCGCGTCGACGAGCAGTTCCTTGTCGATGACGGGCGGCAGGATCGGGCCGGGCAGCAGGTCCCTGATGTTGTCCCGGCCGCGGGTCAGGATCCACTTCTGCGCGACGTGCTCGCCTGCCTCCTCGACCCGCGTCCGGTCGGGCCCCAGGCGGGGCATCGGGCCCGTGCTTGAGATGGCCGGGAAGCCGCCGGTGTTGCTGGACAGAACCGGGAACCCGCCGGTCCGCGACGTCGGCCGCTCGCGGGTGTGACGCTCGCCGAACAGCTGGGCCGGCGTGGGCGCGGTCGGCGACGAGCCTATGACCGCGTCCGGCCTGGGCTGCTCGGCGGCGGCGGGGTTCTTGCTGAAGTAGGGCCGCAGGAACGAGCCGTCGAGCACGTCGACCGTGTCCGATTCCCAGACCAGGCGCTCGGCCTGGTTGGTGCCGTACGGCGGCTCGATGCCCCACAGGTGGACCCGGACCCCGTACGCCTGGGCCGCCTCGACCGCGGGCACCATGTCCTCGTCGCCGGCGATGAGGACCGCGTCGGTGATCGCCCGGTGCCGGGCCAGGGCCTCCATGTCCGCCCTGATCTGGGCGTCCACGCCTTTCTGCTGGCCGCGCGCGTTCAGGTTGCCGAGCCTGAGCTTGACCCACGGCATCTGGGCGATGACCCGCTGGTCGATGGTGGGCACCCGGTCGCGGGCGGCGTCGTACCAGTAGACGCGGAGCAGTTCGCCGCGGATCAGCTCGTCGGCGTGCTTGGTGACGACCTGGATCAGCGGGACCGCGTCGACCCGGAAATCCCGCCGCGCGCTCGTCCCGAACAGCAGTTCGCCCGCCGCGGCATAGATATAGCCGACGTCCACCATGACCGCGTAACGGGCCAGGATGGGCAGCGGGGCAGCGAATTCGGTCATCACCTCAGACTCTAGGCTAGTCAGCCGTGTGCCCGTGCCAGATGTGGCACTTTGGCCGACAGAGCGGATTGATCTGGACACGCATCGTAAGCAATTGCTTCAGGCAATTGCATCACAGCGGTATATTGCCATGCTTCTTGGGCGGCAGGGTCTGCCGCTTGGTGCGCAGCGCGCGCAGCGCGCGGGTGACGGCGAGCCTGGTCTCGGCCGGCCGGATGACCGCGTCCACGTAGCCCCGCTCGGCCGCGATGTACGGGTTGGCCAGGGTGTCCTCGTACTCGGTGATCCGCTGGGCGCGCACCGCGTCGGGATCGCCGGCGGCGGCCAGTTCACGGCGGTACAAGATGTTCACCGCGCCCTGCGCGCCCATGACCGCGATCTGCGCGGTCGGCCAGGCCAGGTTGACGTCGCCGCCCAGGTGCTTGGAGCCCATCACGTCGTAGGCGCCGCCGTACGCCTTCCTGGTGATCACCGTCACCTTCGGCACGGTGGCCTCCGCGTAGGCGTAGATGAGCTTGGCGCCGCGGCGGATGATCCCGCCCCATTCCTGGCTCACGCCGGGCAGGAAACCCGGCACGTCGACGAAGGTCAGGATCGGGATGCTGAACGCGTCGCAGGTCCGGACGAACCGGGCCGCCTTCTCCGCGGCGTCGATGTCGAGGCAGCCCGCCAGGTGCATCGGCTGGTTGGCCACCACGCCGACGGACGCTCCCTCCACCCGGCCGAAGCCGGTCACCATGTTCGGCGCGAAGCCGGCGTGCACCTCAAGGAACTCGCCGTCGTCGAGCACGTGGGCGATGACCTCGTGCATGTCGTAGGGCTGGTTCGGCGAGTCGGGGATGAGGGTGTCGAGTTCCTTGTCGTCCTCGTCGGGCTCGGTGAACTCCGGGTCGGCGACCTGCCGCCGGGGCGGCTCGTCCAGGTTGTTGGACGGCAGGTAGGACAGCAGGTCGCGGGCGAAGTCGATGCAGTCCTGCTCGTCCTTGGCCTGGTAGTGCGCCACCCCGGACTTGACACCGTGCGCGTGCGCGCCGCCGAGGTCCTCGAAGCTCACGTCCTCGCCGGTCACCGTCTTGATCACGTCGGGGCCTGTGATGAACATGTGGCTGGTGCCCTCGACCATGAGGGTGAAGTCGGTGATGGCCGGAGAGTAGACCGCGCCGCCCGCGCACGGGCCCATGATCAGCGAGATCTGCGGGATCACGCCGGAGGCCATCACGTTGCGGTAGAAGATCTCGGCGAACAGGCCGAGCGCCACCACCCCTTCCTGGATCCGGGCGCCGCCGCCGTCGTTGATCCCGATCATCGGGCAGCCGGTCTTCAGCGCGTGATCCATGATCTTGACGATCTTCTCGCCGTAGACCTCGCCGAGCGAGCCGCCGAACACCGTGAAGTCCTGGCTGAACACGCAGACCGGGCGGCCGTCCACGGTGCCGAACCCGGTGACCACGCCGTCCCCGTAGGGCCGGGTGGCGGCGATCCCGAAGTCGGTGGCACGGTGCCTGGCATGCTCGTCGAACTCGGTGAACGAGCCCGGGTCGAGCAGCAGATCGACCCGCTCCCGCGCGGTCAGCTTGCCTCGCTCGTGCTGCTTGGCCACCGCCTGCTCCGAGCCGGCGTGCACGGCCTCGGCCCGCCGCCGCTCCAGATCCGCGATCTTGCCCGCGGTGGTGTGCGGGGCGGGAGCGGCTTCGCTTCCTGGTCCGGTTTCTGCGGCTTGCGTCGTCATGGGGATCAGGTTATCGGGCCGCTCAGCCGGGGGAATTAAGCTCTGACCGTGAACAGGGAACGGGACAGGGACCGAGCTGCGCTGCCGGAGCCGATGCGGCGCGATGTCCGGCTGCTCGGCGACATCCTCGGCGAGATCATCCGCGATTCGGCCGGGCCGGAGCTGCTGGACGACGTCGAGCGGCTGCGGCGTGCCGTGATCGAGGCGCGCCGCGGTGAGCGGGACGGGTACCCGGCGGACGGCACGGTGGCTGACGGCGCGCCCGCCGACCGGGCCGGGGACGAGATCGCCAAGCTGGTCGCGTCCTGGAGCCTGGAGGCGGCCGAGCAGGTCGCCCGGGCCTTCGCCGTCTACTTCCACCTGGCCAACCTGGCCGAAGAGCATCAGCGCATCCGTAACCTGCGGGAACGCGATCTGGGTCACGAGCCGGTGCGGGAGTCGCTCGCCGCCGCCGTGGAGGAGGTGAGCCGCGACGGCGGGCCGGAGCATCTCGGCGAGCTGCTCGCCTCGCTGCGGGTGCACCTGGTGCTCACCGCGCACCCGACCGAGGCGCGCAGGCGCGCGGTGGTGGCGGCGCTGCGCCGGATCAGCGGGCTGCTCGACGTGCTGGACGACCAGCGCACCGGGGCGGCGGACCGGGATGAGGCGCGCCGGGGGCTGCGGGAGCAGGTCGACCTGCTGTGGCGGACATCACAGCTGCGGGTCAAGGCGATGGACCCGATCGACGAGGTCCGTACGGTCATGACCGCGTTCGACGAGACGCTGTTCCGGGTGGTCCCGGTGGTGTACCGGGAACTGGACCGGGCGGTGGCCGGCGCGGACAGCGGCACGGCGTCTTCGCTGCCGGAGGCGTCGCCGGTGCCGGCCTTCCTGCGGTTCGGCAGCTGGGTGGGCGCGGACCGGGACGGCAACCCGTTCGTGACCGCGCAGGTCACCCGGGAGACCGCGACGATCCAGGCGGACCACATCCTGCGCGCGCTGGAGAACGCCACGACCAGGATCGGCCGGGCGCTGACCCTGCACGCCGCGACGACGCCGCCGGCCGCCGGGCTGCGCCGCGCGCTGGCCGTGGCGCACGCCGCGCACCCGGAGCTGCTGGCCGAGATCGAGGCGCGCTCGCCGCAGGAGCCGTACCGGGCCTACCTGCTGTACGCGGCGCAGCGGATCAACGCGACGCGCGTGCGGCACGCCGACCTGGCCTACCCCGGCCCGGCCGAGTTCCTCGCCGACCTGCGCACCGTGCAGGAGTCGCTGGCCGCGGCCGGGGCGCACAAGCAGGCCTACGGCGAGCTGCAGCACCTCATCTGGCAGGCGGAGACGTTCGGGTTCCACCTGGCCGGCCTGGAGGTCCGGCAGCACAGCGAGGTGCACGCCCGGGCGCTGGCCGAGCTCCGGGCGGCCGGCCCGCCCGGCGTCGAACACGGCGGGACCTGGTCCGCCCAGACCGCGGAGGTGCTGGCCACGTTCCGCGCGGTGGCCTGGGTGCAGGACCGGTTCGGCGTGGACGCGTGCCGGCGGTACGTGGTGAGCTTCACCCGCGCGGTCGGCGACATCGCCGCGGTGCACGAGCTCGCCCGCTACGCCACGGTCGGCGGCCGGGCGCCGGTACTGGACGTGGTGCCGCTGTTCGAGAGCGCAGCCGACCTGGCCCACGCGCCCGACGTGCTGACCGGCATGCTCGCGCTGCCCGAGGTCACGGAGCGGCTGGCGGCCAGCGGGCGCCAGCTCGAGGCGATGCTCGGCTACTCCGACTCGGCGAAGGAGCTCGGTCCGGCCAGCGCTACCCTGCGTCTTTTCGACACCCAGGCCCGGCTGGCCGCCTGGGCCGCGGCCAACGGCGTCCGGCTGACGTTGTTCCACGGCCGCGGCGGCGCCCTCGGCCGGGGCGGCGGTCCGGCCGGCCGGGCCGTGCTAGCCCAGGCGCCCGGTTCGGTCAACGGGTCCTTCAAGGTCACCGAGCAGGGTGAAGTCATCTTCGCCCGGTACGGGCAGCAGGCGATCGCCAAGCGGCACCTGGAGCAGGTCGGCTCGGCGGTGCTGCTCGCGTCGTCCACGCGGATCGCGGAACGGACCGCGGCGGCGGCCGAAACCTACTCCGGCGTCGCCGCCCGCATCGACCAGGCCGCCTGCGCGGCCTTCCGCAGGCTGGTCGAGGCGCCCGGTTTCGCCGACTGGTTCGCGCGGATCAGCCCGCTGGGCGAGATCGGCGGCCTGCGCATCGGCTCGCGCCCGGCCAAGCGCGGCCTGCGCGCCGCCGACGCCCGGGGCGCGGACGCCCGGGGCGCGGACGCCCGGGGCGCGGATGCCCGGGGCGCGGACGCCTGGGGGGCGGACGCCCGGGGCGCGGTGGCCACTATGGACCTGGCCGACCTGCGCGCGATCCCGTGGGTCTTCGCCTGGTCGCAGACCCGGCTGAACCTGCCCGGGTGGTTCGGCCTGGGCAGCGGGCTCGCCGCCATCGCGGACGCCGATGGCCCCGACGAACTGCGGCGTGCCTACCGCGAGTGGCCGCTGTTCGGCGTGCTGCTGGAGAACGCGGAGATGAGCCTGGCCAAGACGGACCGGCTGATCGGGGCGCGCTACCTGGCCCTGGGCGGCCGGGCGGACCTGACCGAGATGGTACTCGCCGAGTACGACCTCACCCGGCGGCTGGTGCTCACCGTGACCGGCCATGACCGGCTGCTGGCCAACCGGCACGTGCTCTCCCGGGCGGTCTCGCTGCGCGACCCCTACGTGGACGCCCTGTCCTACCTGCAGCTACGCGCCCTGGCCGCGCTGCGCGGGCTGGATTCCGAAGGCACCGCGGACCCGGCCCTCCCGGACGAGGAGCAAGACCGGCTGGAACGGCTGCTGCTGCTCACCGTCAACGGCGTCGCCGCCGGCCTGCAGAACACCGGCTGACCGGGCTCCCTCGCCCCGGTCCTCGCCCGGGTCCTCGCCCGGGTCCTCGCCCCGGTCGCCTGGGTCGCCTGGGTCGCCCGGCGGGGCGTCCCGCTGGCCACGCTAGGATCACCAGTTCAATATTCGAACACCAGTCCGATAATCATCTAAACTTACCGGGTGGATTCGGGCTTGTGGGTTAATTAGGGGTGCTATAGTGCACAAAAATCACCCTGAAGCCTGAATTCACCCAGATCTTCGGGCCGCTGGGCGCCCCGTGGAACGGCCGGGGCGCCCCGTGGCGCGCAAGAGCATCACGGGGCGCTTGGCTATCACGGGGCGCAGCGGATCGCGGGGCTAGTCGGCGACGCGGATGCGGAGGCGGCGGAAGCCCTTGCCCTTGTTCTCGATCTTGAGGACCTCGATCCGCCCGACCTGACGGGTGGAGGCGACGTGGGTGCCGCCGTCCGCCTGCTGGTCCAGGCCCACGATGTCGATGATCCGTACCTCCTTGACCTCAGGCGGTACCAGGTTGGTGGCGGTGCGGATGATGTCGGGCAGGGCGAACGCCTCGTCCCGGGGCAGCACCCGGACGTCGATGCGCCGGTCCGCCAGCAGCTCGGCGTTGCACGCCGACTCGACGGCCTCGCGGAATCCCGGCGGCACCTCCGGCAGGTTGAAGTCCATCCGCGCGATCAGCGGCTCCATGTTGCCGCCGGTCACCAGCGCGCCGAAGTCCCGGAACACCACGCCGCACAGCACGTGCAGGCCGGAGTGCGTGCGCATCAGCGCGGTCCGGCGGTCATCCTCCAGCGCTCCGCGCACCGGAGTGCCCGCGGGCGGCAGGGGATCGCCCTCGGCGGGGACCAGGTACAGATCGTCGCCCTTACGGGCGTCGACGATCCTGGTCTGCACGCCGCCCCACAGCAGCACGCCGTGATCCGGCGGCTGGCCGCCGCCGCCCGGGTAGAACGCCGACCGGTCGAGCACGATCCCCTCTGCGTCGGCCGCGAGCACGTGGGCATCCCATTCGCGCAGGGTCTGGTCGTCCAGTTCGAGCCGGTGCGTGCGCCATTGCGTGTCGTCCATGGGCGGAAGCCTACCGGCGGGCCCGGGTCAGCTACCGGCTGATTCCCCGCTGTCCGGTATCGCCGCCGGCGCGGCAGCCGCTGCCCTGGCGTCCAGCGCGGCGGGCGCGGCGGGCGCGGCAGACGCCGTGCCGGGTGCGGCAGACGCCGTGCCGGGTGGGGCAGACGCCGTGCCGGGTGCGGCAGACGCCGTGCCGGGCGCGTGCTTGCGGTTGCAGGCCAGGCCGAGCGCCAGGCAGGCGAACGGGACCGCGGAGATCGCGTACCGGTAGTCCAGTTCGTGCGCCGCGATCGGCAGCACCAGGTTGACGATCGCGACGCCCCAGGCCAGCCCCGCGTACCGTCCCCAGCCGCGCCAGCGCCTGATCACCAGCACCAGCCCGGCCGCCATGACGAGGAAGAAGACGAACCCGGGGAACCAGACAGGTTCCTGGTACAGGAACATGAAGTACGCCCACGGCTGGACCACGTGCGTGTTCGAGTGGGCGTGCGCGTACCTGTTCTCCCAGTACCGCATGTACGGGGCCATCGGGTCGACGTGCGGCGCCACGGTGAAGTGCATCGACAGGTAGTCCTGCGACCTGTCGCTGACGAAGAAGGTGAGGAACACCTCCTTGCCCACCGTCTTGAGGTAGTCGAGCGGCTGGGCCGCGATGGCCCGTTCGGCGAACTGCATGGCCAGCGTGTTGTTGTACGCGTTGACGCCGGGGTGGGCATCGGTCCGGTACCAGGCGCCGCTGTCCCATAGGTACTGGGCCGGGCTGCGCTCGCCCTGCAGGGCGGGGACGGACCAGGCCGGGGCGGGCGAGGCCGGGTGGCCGGGCTGGTTCTCCGGGCAGAGCGGGACCAGGTTGGCCGGCGGCTTGATGACCGCGCAGTTAGCGAACGACATGGTCCGCGACCACAGGAACAGGCCGCTGCTGTTGGTGATGTTGAGATGGCCGTTCTCGGAGAAGAAGATCAGCACGTAAGCGGCCAGCGGGACCGCGAACGCCGCCAGGCAGGCGGTGAAGACCTTCCAGCCGGCCCGCATGATCAGCAGGAAGGCGAGGATGATCACGACGACCGGGGCGCCGTTGCCGCGGATGACCGAGGCCCAGGAGACCAGCAGCCCCACCACGACCGCCTGCCAGATCGTCGGCTTGGGCCGGACGACGAGGATCGCGACGGCGATCATGAGCACGAGGGTGAACAGGGTGTCCGGCAGGATGGAGGATTCCAGCCAGATCTGCCGGGAGTCGAGCAGCGTCGGCGCGGCGGCGAGCGTGGCGCCCCAGGCCGGCAGCCCGCGGGTCCGCAGCACCGCATAGATGACCGCGCCGAGCGCGATGCCCATCAGGTGCTGCAGCGTGGTCACAAGCAGCAGGCTGTGGAACGGCTGGAGCAGGTGCAGCACGAGCGGGTACCCGGCCGGCCGCAGCTCCGACAGCGGCAGGAGCTGGACGCTCTGCTTCATGTAGGAGAACGAGTCCTGGATGAGCAGGGCGGGCTTGAACCCGAGCGCGGCGATGACCCGCGGAATGACGGAAACCAGGGCCGCGATGGTGAACAGCCGGTGGTTCCGCCACAGCGCTGCGGGCGTCAGGCCAGCCGCAACAGCCCTGACCCGGCCGGCGTCCCAGGACCAGGAGACCTGCGGCGGCCACAGCCGGAAGCCCGGCGCCCTGCCGTTACCGGGGCCGTCGCCGGAGCTGTCACCGGGGCCGTCATCCGGCGCGCTGCCGTCGTCCGCGCTGCGGCGCCGGCTCGTTCCGAGGTCGGTCAACGATTTCCCTCCTCCCTGGCACCTGAACAATAGTGGGTTACCATGCGAGCCGAGAACCGTACGCCTGCCCCGATGCCCCTGGATGCCACGCGCCTGCGCCGGGCCGTGGTCCGGCCGGGCGGCCTGTGGCGCGATGTCGAGGTGGTGGCCCGCACCGGCTCGACCAACGCCGACCTGCTGGCCCGGGCCCTCGGCGGCGAGCCGGAAGGCGCGGTGCTGGCTGCCGAGGAGCAGAGCGCGGGCCGCGGCCGGATGGGCCGCTCCTGGGTGTCGCCGCCGCGCGCCGCCCTGACGTTCTCCCTGCTGGTGCGCCCGGCGGCGGTGCCGCCTGCCCGGCGCGGCTGGCTCCCGCTGCTCACCGGGGTGGCCGTGGCCGCGGCGGTCACCAGCGTGACGGGAGTGCCAGCCACCCTGAAATGGCCGAACGACGTGCTGGCCGGCCCCGCGAAGCTCGGCGGCATCCTGGCCGAGGCGTCCGGCGACGCGGTCGTCGTCGGCGTCGGCCTCAACGTGTCCGCCGGCCCGCAGGAGCTGCCGCCACCCGGCCCGGGCGCGCTGCCCGCGACGTCGCTGCGCCTGGCCGGCCAGGCGACGGCACCCCCGGACAGGGAACCGCTGCTGCTCGCGATCCTGGCCGGCTTCGAGCGCTGGTACCAGGCCTGGCGGCAGGCCGGCGGCGACCCGGACCGCTGCGGGCTGCGCGCCGAGTACACCCGGCGGTCCGGCACGATCGGCCGCCTGGTCCGGGCCGAACTGCCCGGCGGTCAGTCGCTCTCGGGACCGGCCGTCGGGGTCGACCCGGACGGCAGGCTGCTGGTCCGCGTCTCGCCGGGCACGGATTCGGCGGTGGCCGCCGGCGACGTCGTCCACCTGCGCTGAGCCGCCGGGCCCGCACCCGGGGCGAACGCCAACACCGCGGCCAGGCAGGCCGCGGGCACCGCGGGCACCAGGTAGCGCAGGTCGAAGTCCGCGATCATCGGCGGCACGAGCAGGATCGTCACCGCGAACGCCCACGGCAGCCCGGCCGCTTGGATGATGCGGACCCGGCGCCGGACGGCCATCCCGGCCAGGCCGCCGAGCAGGATCACGCCGAGCAGCGTCCCCGGCAGGTACGCGTACCGCTGGTAGCTCACCAGCCACGAGGCGAACGGCTGGACCGCGCGGGTGGGCGCCGCCCGCCCGCCGTCGTAGGCGGCCTGGTCACCGGCCACCGTCCCGCCGCCCGGGGTGCGCATGCCCGCCGGGACCCAGGCCGTCGCGGCGTCGGCGAACTGGTACCTATCCACGATCCCGGCGTCCGGGTGGACCGGCCGGTCCCAGGAGAAGCTCAGCGCGAAGTCGTGACCCACCGCGGCGGCGTACCCGCCCGGCTGCGCGGCGATGGCCCGCAGCGCGAAGTTGCGCGCGAGCGCGTTGGTCCGTGCCGAGAACCGCCCGCCGGGCATCCGCAGCAGCGGCGAGTTCCCGTCCCAGATGTACAGCGATGACGCGATCCGCGGCCCGGAGGGCGGGCACAGGATCCGCTCGCTGGCCGGCGGCCTGATCACCGCGCAGTCCGCGAACGACATCGTCCGCGACCACAGGTACACCCCGTCGCTCCTGGTCAGGCTGAACTGATGCTCGTGCAGGCTGAACCAGGCCGCGTACGCCGCGACCGGGAGCGCCCCGGCCAGCAGCGCGGCGGCCACGCTCACCAGGCCCGCCCGCCGGACCAGCAGCCCGGCCAGCAGCACCGCGAGCAGGGCCAGCCCGACCGGCCAGATGATCGCGGAGACCCCGAGCAGGAAGGCGGCCGCGGTGCTGGCTCCGGGGGGGACGCCCCCCCCGGAGCCCCCCGATTCGGTGGTCCGGGCCGGCCGCCGCTCGCCCGGTGCCCGCAGCATCAGGTACAGGCTGGTCACAATCAGGAGGCCGAACGGGATGTCGGGCACCGCATCGCCTTCAAGCTGGAGCTCGTACGCGTCGAAAAGCACCGGGACGGCCGCGAGCGTGGCGACCCAGCCGGGCAGCCCGTGGCGGCGCGCCAGCAGGTAGATGAGCACCCCCATGGCCAGGCCCATCAGGTGCTGCCCGGCGGCGACCAGGGCGAGGCTGTGCAGCGGCCGGAGCACCCCCAGCAGAAGCGCGTAACCGCCGACCCGGCTGGGATCGGGGACCAGCCGCAGCCCGGTCGCCAGGTACGAGGCCGAGTCGCCGCCGAACCACATGATCGGCCGGAAGGCCAGCATGACCAGGACCCGCAGCACCAGCGCGGCGGCCAGCACGAGGCCGAACAGCCAGTGCTGGCTCATTCTTGCCTCGCTCGCCGCCGCGGCCGCCTTTAGGTGCCGTCTTCCCTCGTCGCTCGTTCCTCGCTCCTCAGTCCAGTCGGCGCCGGCGCCCCTTTGGCTCGCTCGGCGTCGCTCGCTCGGCGTTGGCTCGCTCGGCGTGGCTCGCTCGGCCGTGCCACTATGTGGCGTATGACGCAGGATCCTACGCTCACCGACGATGAAGAGCTCGTGCTGCGGCTGCATCCGCACTGGAAGACGCTGGTCTGGCCGCTGCTGTTCGCCGTGCTCGTGGTGGCGGCCGCGCTGGTGCTCGAGGTGGTGATCCCGCCGGGTTCGATGGCGGCGGTGGAGCGGCTGGTGGTGGCCGCGGTCGCGATCCTGGCCGTGATGCTGTGGCTGATGGTGCCGGTGCTGCGCTGGCGGACGACGCTGTACGAGCTGACCACCCGGCGGCTGCGGATGCGGGACGGCATCGTGACCAGGCACGGCCGGGACATCCCGCTGGCCAGGATCAACGACGTGTCGTTCACCAAGGGCCTGCTCGACCGGCTGCTCGGCAGCGGGCAGCTGGTGGTCGAGTCGGCCGGCGAGCACGGCCAGATCGTGCTGACCGATATCCCGCGGGTGGAGTACACACAGGCCACGCTGTTCCGGCTGGTGGAGGAGGAGCAGCGCAGGCTGGAGCGGGACCAGCGGAACCAGCCCTGAACGGCTAGCCTGCACCGGTATGGAAACGATCAGGGTGTCGCGTCCCGGTGACGGGGTGGCCGAGATCACGCTCAGCCGTCCCGAGGCGATGAACGCGGTCAACACCGCGATGGCGGCCGAACTCACCCGGGCCTGCGCCGAGCTCGCCGCCGCGGCCGACGTCCGCGTGGTGGTGTTCGGCGCCGCCGGGGAGCGGGCCTTCTGCGCCGGGGCGGACCTGAAGGAGCGGGCCGGCCTGACCGACGCGGATATCCTGCGCCAGCGGCACGCGATCCGCGGCGTGTTCGGCGCGGTGCTCGCGCTGCCGCAGCCCGCCGTCGCCGCTGTGCACGGCTTCGCCCTCGGCGGCGGCTGTGAGCTGGCGCTCTCCTGCGATCTTGTGGTGGCCGACGCCACCGCGACCTTCGGCCTGCCCGAGGTGACGGTCGGGCTGGTGCCCGGGGGCGGCGGCACCCAGCTGGCGCTGCGCCGCCTCGGCCCCGGCCGGGCCGCGGACCTCGTGCTGACCGGACGCAAGGTCGGCATCGACGAGGCGGAACGGCTCGGGCTTGTCGACCGGCGGGTACCCGCCGGCCAGGACGGCCCGGCGGCGCTCGAGCTCGCCCGGCAGATCGCCGCCAACTCCCCGGTGGCGGTCCGGGCGGCCAAGCGGGCCATCCGGCACGGCTGGGGCGTCTCGCTGGAGGCCGGGCTGGACATCGAGGACGCCGCCTGGCGGACCGCCGCGGCGTCGGCCGACCGGCGCGAGGGCATCGCGGCCTTCGTCGAGAAGCGCAGGCCGTCCTGGCCGGGCGAGTAACCAGGCCCGTTCGGGCGGTCGCTCAGCTGGTTCCCGGCGACGGCTAGCCTGGTCCCATGAGCGAGCCAAAGGGCGCCGTCTGGACTCTGTTTTTCCCCCCGCACCCACCCTGGAAGCGACATCCCCCTGCGAGCCAAAGGGGCGCGTTCCCGTCTGGACTGAGGAGCGAGGAGCCTGCGACGAGCGACGAGGGAAGACGGGACCTCAAAGCGCCCCGGAAGCCAGCGGGGAGAACAGGGTGAGCTGGGAACTGCCGGACCGGATCTCGGTGCGCGAGGTCGGGCCGAGGGACGGACTGCAAAACGAGGACCCGGTGCCGACCGACGCGAAGGTGGCCCTGCTGGACCGGCTGTCCGCGACCGGCGTGCAGCGGATCGAGGCGGTATCGTTCGTCCGTCCGGCCGCGATCCCGCAGATGGCCGACGCCGACGAGGTGTGGAAGCGGGCGGCCAGGTCGCCCTCGGTCAGGTACTCGGCCCTGGTGCCCAACCTGCGGGGGGCGCTGCGCGCCCTGAACGCGGGCTGCACCGAGCTCGAGGCGGTCGTCTCGGCCTCGGAGACGCACAACCGCAAGAACGTCAACCGGGCGGTAGGGGAGTCCCTCGACGAGATCGCGGAGATCATCTCGGTGGCGCACGAACGCGGCGCGACCGTGCAGGTGATCGTGTCCACGGCGTGGGGCTGCCCGTACCAGGGCGACGTGCCGGCGGACCGGGTGGTGGCGGTGGCCGGGCGGGCCATCGCGGACGGGGCGGACTCGGCCTCGTTCGGCGACACGACCGGCATGGCCACGCCGGGCCGGGTCCGCGCCCTGGTCGGCGCGTTCCGTTCGGCCTACCCGGACACCGGCCTGAACCTGCACTTCCACAACACGCGGGGCACCGGGCTTGCCAACGTCCTGGCCGCGCTGGAGCTCGGCGTGTCCGACTTCGACGCCTCCGTCGGCGGGCTCGGCGGCTGCCCCTACGCGCCGGGCGCGACCGGCAACATCGCCACCGAGGAACTCGTGCACATGGCCGAGGACATGGGGGTGGCGACCGGGATCGACCTGGCGGCGATGATCGCGGCCGCCGCGGCGGCGGAAGACATCGTCGGCCGCGTCCTGCCCTCCCAGGTGCTGCGCGCGGGCCCGCGCACCAGGACAATCACTCCATGACGGATTTCGCTGAGCTCCGCGAGACCATCGAGCGCGGCGGCGCGGCCCGCTATCACGAGGCGGCGGCGGCGCGGGGCAAGCTCTTCGCCAGGGACCGCATAGCTGCCCTGGTTGATGAGGGCAGCTTCACCGAGGACGGCCGGTACGCCAACGCCCTGGCGGACGGGCTGCCCGCCGACGGCGTGGTCACCGGGACGGCCGCCATCGGCGGCCGGCCGGTCGCGCTGATGGCGAACGACTCCACGGTCAAGGCCGGGTCGTGGGGGGCCCGCACCGTGGAGAAGATCATCCGGATCATCGAGAAGGCCTACGACGCCGGCCTGCCGATGATCTACCTGGTCGACTCGGCCGGCGCGCGGATCACCGACCAGGTGGACATGTTCCCCGGCCGCCGCGGCGCCGGCCGGATCTTCCGCACCCAGATCCAGGCCTCCGGCTCGATCCCGCAGGTCTGCGCGCTGTTCGGGCCGTCGGCGGCGGGCGGCGCGTACATCCCGGCGTTCTGCGACTTCACCGCCATGGTGGACGGCAACGCCTCGATGTACCTGGGCAGCCCGCGGATGGTCGAGATGGTGGTCAGCGAGAAGACCACGCTGGAGGAGATGGGCGGCGCCCGGCTGCACTGCACGGTGTCCGGCAGCGGGCATTTCCTGGCCGCGACCGAGGCCGACGCGCTCGGCGCGGTCCGCGACTACCTGTCCTACCTGCCGCAGAACTGGTCCTCGCCGCCGCCGGCGTGCGAGCCCAGGGCGCCGAAGCCGATCGATCTGCGCGCGCTGATCCCGGCCAGCGAGCGCCAGGCCTTCGACATGCGCCGGTTCGTCCGCGGGCTCGTCGACGAGGACTCGTTCTTCGAGATCCACGCGCTGTGGGCGCGGGAGGTCGTCACCGGCTTCGCCCGGCTGGACGGCCAGGTGACCGGGGTGATCGCGAACAACCCCATGTTCAAGGGCGGGGTGCTGTTCGTCGACTCGGCGGACAAGGCGGCCCGGTTCATCCAGGTCTGCGACGCGTTCGGCCTCCCGCTGCTGTTCCTCGCCGACGTGCCCGGCTTCATGGTCGGCACGGCCGTGGAGCGGCAGGGGATCATCAGGCACGGCGCGAAGATGATCGCCGCGATGTCCGACGCCACCGTGCCGAAGATCTGCGTCGTGGTGCGCAAGGCCTACGGCGCGGGCCTGTACGCGATGGCGGGACCCGGGTTCGAGCCGGATGCCACGCTGGCGCTGCCGACCGCGAAGATCGCCGTGATGGGCGCGGAGGCCGCGGTGAACGCGGTCTACGCGGGCAAGCTCGAGCAGCTGGACGACGAGGCGCGGGCGGCGGAGACGGACCGGCTGCGCCGCGACTACGAGCGGGACATCGACATCGTGCGGCTGGCCTCCGAACTGGTGGTGGACGACGTGGTCGAGCCCGAAGACCTGCGGGACGAGCTGGTCCGCCGCTTCGCCGCCGCGCGCGGCAAGGACCGCACGCCGCCCCGGCGCCGCCACGGAATCAGCCCCGCCTGACGGTGCCGGCCCGGGGCACGACCGCCGCGCCACCCTGACTGGCTCCCCAACTTTTTACCGTTCCTTTACTATCTAGTCATGACCCGCGTACTGCTCGCCGAGGACGATACCTCGATCTCCGAACCCCTGTCCCGCGCGCTGCGCCGGGAGGGATACGAGGTGGATGTCACGGCGGACGGTCCCAGCACGCTCGACAAGGCGCTGAGGGAGGGCGTCGACCTGATCTTGCTCGACATCGGCCTGCCCGAGCTCGACGGTCTTGAGGTGTGCCGCCGGGTCCGGGCCGGCGGGTACGCCGTGCCGGTGCTGATCCTCACCGCGCGGGCCGACGAGGTGGACACGGTGGTCGGCCTCGACGCGGGCGCCGACGACTACGTCACCAAGCCGTTCCGGCTGGCCGAACTGCTGGCCCGGGTGCGTGCGCTGCTGCGGCGGGGAACGGCGGAGGGCTCGGCGGCGCTCGGCGTGCGGATCGACCCGCACGCCCGGCGGGCCTGGCACGGCGATACCGAGCTCGAACTGACCACCAAGGAGTTCGACCTGCTCTGGATCCTGCTGCGCGACGCGGGCAAGGTGGTCACCCGCGAGCAGATCATGCGCGAGGTCTGGGACGCGAAGTGGTGGACGTCGACCAAGACGCTCGACATGCACATTTCCTGGCTGCGCCGCAAGCTCGGCGACGACGCGCACAGCCCCAGGTACATCACCACGGTCCGGGGCGTCGGGTTCCGCTTTGAGCGCGGCGACTGACCGGCCCGGTGCCCTGGGGTCGCTGATGCGCAAGAGGCTGTGGTTCTCGAGTTTCGCCGTGGCGCTGATCGCCGTCCTTATCGTGGGCGTGCCCGCCCTGGTAGTCAGCGCCGGCCGCGGGGCCACCGCGCTGGGCGTGATCATCGCGCTGATGGTCGTGGCCGGCGCGCTGGCCGGCTGGCTGACGGCGGTGCTCGCGGCCCGGCTGGCCCGGCCGGTCGAGGAGCTCGCCGAGGCGGCCGCGCGGCTCGGCGCGGGCGACCCCAGGCCGCTCGGCCGCAGGTACGGGCTGGCCGACCTCGACCAGGTGGCCGACGGGCTCGACACCTCCGCGCGCAGGCTCAGCAGCCTGCTCGCCGCGGACCGCGAGCTCGCGGTGGACGCCTCGCACCAGCTGCGCACGCCGCTGACCGCCTTGTCGATGCGGCTGGAGGAGATGATCGCCGCCGCGGAGGACCCGGACGTGGTCCGGGAGGAGGGCAGCGCCGCCCTCACCCAGGCCGAGCGCCTGGCCGACGTGGTGACCCAGCTGCTCAGCCCGGCCCGGCGGGCGACCGCGTCGACGGCCGCCCTGACCGGTATCGACGAGATCGTGCGTCAGCAGGTCATCGAGTGGGAGCCGGCCTTCCGCCGGGTGCGGCGCAAGCTGGTGGTGATCGGCGCGCACGGCCTGCAGGCGCACGTCACCCCGGGCGGGCTGGCCCAGGTGCTCGCCACCCTGCTGGATAACGCGCTCATGCACGGCGGGGGAACGGTGACCCTGCAGACCTCGCAGAATGCGCGCTCGGTGGTGATCGAGGTCCGGGACGAGGGCAAGGGCGTCCCGCCGGAACTGGTGTCCCGGATCTTCGAGCGGAGCGTCAGCGGCCGTCCGGAGGGGACCGGGCTGGGGCTGGCGCTGGCGCGGACGATGGCGGCAGCGGACGGCGGCCGCGTCGTGCTGGTCAAGCCGAAGCCCGCCACGTTCGCGGTCTTCCTGCCGAGGCACCCGCCCCGGACGGGCACTCAGCCGGTCCGCGGTCCCGCGTTACGCGGTCTTCCGGTCCGGCTCTGCCAGCTAACTGCGGGGGGCGTCGGCGGCGTCGAGGAGCTCCCACGGCGGCCCGTAACCGCGATCCGCCCCGGCCAGCACCGCCCCGGTCTCGGTGATATCGACGATCCCGGACACCGCGGCTTCGCCGGCCGCCACGGCGGCCCCGGGAGCACCGGCCAGGAACACCCACTTCTTGTACGAGAAGTACCGGAAGATCGTCCCGAACCCGGTGCCGACCACGCTGGCCGCGTTGTAGGCCAGCGTGCCCTTCATGTCGAGCCCGTAGGTAATGAGCGCGATGACGCACTCCGCGATGGCCAGGCCGACGATGTTCAGCGCGGCGAACAAGAGCCCCTCGCGCAGCAGCGCCTGGTTGACCCGGTGCCTGAAGGTCCAGAACCGGCTGCCGAGGTAGGTGACCACGGTCGCCGCGGTGATGGACAGTCCCTTGGAAACCATGGGCCCGATGCCGACGGCGCCGTGCAGGTAGGCCGCGCCGCCCAGGTCGACGACCGAGCCGACCAGGCCGACCGCGCCGAATTTCGCGAGCTCAGGAATCAGATCGGCGAAGCGCTTGCGGAGGCTCACCATCCTGGGCATACGAAATGATCCTTTCGGGACGGGCATCATCCGGCCTGGGCGCGAACCCCCGTACAGGCTCACTCGGGATCCGCACATGCTACCGGCCGGGGTTAAGTGACGGCTCCGCCTTCCCTGAGACAGGGGTATGAAACGGAACACAGTTCACCGACCGGGCCGGTGGCACCCGCCGGCTACTGGCCGCCAGTCGCCGCCCGTCAGGCGCTGAGCGTGTTCTCCCGCCCGGTCCCGGCGATGGCGTGCCAGCTCAGGTAGATCACGGCCGTGATCACGAACCCGACCTCGAAGGTCAGGTCTCCGGCGGCCCCGAAGTGCTTCGGCACGACCCCCACGTACTCGGTCTGGTTGGAGAACAGCCAGATCGAGACGCCCATCCCGATCGCCATGGCGACCGGCCCGGCCCAGTTCCTGTGCCTGGTCGCGAACAGCAGGGTCTCGTCCGGGTTGCGCCGGAGCAGCATGTCGCAGAGGTAGACGGCCAGCCACGGCGCGATCCAGTACGCGATGATCAGCAGGAAGTCCTCGTACTTGGTGCCCGCGTTGTGCAGGCCGCTCCAGGCCAGGAAGAACCCGATGGCGCCGAACCCGAGCGCCACGATCGCGCGGCGCATCTCGAGCGGCAGCCTGACGCCGAGCGCGGTGAACGACAGCGCGCCGGAGTAGATGTTGAGCACATTCGCCGCGACGGCGCCGAGCGCGATGGCCAGCAGCGTGAGGTCGGCCAGCGGCGTGGCCAGCAGCCCGGTGAAGCCGCCGGTCGGGTTGGTGTTGAAGGCCTTGTCCACGCTGGCCACCGTGCCTGCCGCCGCGCCGACAACCTCGAGCAGCGCGCAGGAAAGGAAGAGACCGAGCCCGGACCACCAGGCGATGGCGGCCTTGCTTGTCTCTGGCTTGAAGTAACGGGTGTAGTCGGACGCGTACGGGTTCCAGCCCACCGCGTAGCCGAACGACGCTCCGAACGTCAGCAGGAACGCTCCGGGGATGGTGCTGTGGTGCGCGCCCGGATGGGCCTTGCTCAGGATGACCCCGGACGCGATCAGGAAGATCACGGTGAGGATGGGGAAGGCGTACCGCTCGAAGACGTGCACCAGGTTGTAGCCGAAGAACGCCACCACGACCTGCACCACCACGATGATCAGCAGGCAGAGCACCTGCGGCATGTGGGTGAGGACGTTCAGCGCGAAGGCGCCGCTGATGCTGTTGACCGCGAACCAGCCGATGCCGGCCGTGACCGAGTTCAGCCCGGCGGGCAGCACGTTGCCCCAGTAGCCGAACCCGAGGCGGCTCAGCACCATCTGGGGGACGCCGTACTTGGGGCCGCGCAGGGAGAGTATGCCCTGGGTGATGCCGCCGATCGCGCTGCCGAGGACCAGGGCGAGCGCGGCCTCCCAGAAGCCGAGGCCGAATCCGGCGATCGCGAGCACGCCGACGAAGATCGTGGCGAACTCCATGTTCGGCGAGGTCCAGGTCCAGAACAGCTGAAGCGGCTTGCCGTGGCGCTCGTTGAGCGGGATGAATTCCGCCCCGCCCGGCTCGACCGCGATGACCTGGGTGCCGTAGCTGCCCTCTCGGACGAGGACGCCCGGACCCGCGTCGCCGCTTTGTGTGACGTCCTGATCGCGTGTCGCCATCTGCGCACTCCCTCCCGGTGGCCCATGATCATAAGTGTTCTACCCCTTTAAATAGGGAGCGAAAGGCGGCAGTGTTTCGCAGCGGAAAAACCTGGGTCACAAGCGAAACAGTTGCGTTACATCCCGGGCGCCCGGCCGGGGGCCCGTCCCGTAGGGTACGGAGCGTGACCGATTCCGCGGATGCCCCGCCCACGCCGCGGCCGGCTCCGGGCATGCCCGTGGTGGGCATGGTCGGCGGCGGTCAGCTCGCCCGGATGACCGGGCAGGCCGCCATCGGCCTCGGCATCGGATTCCGGGTCCTAGCCGGCTCGGCTGAGGAAAGCGCGGCCCAGGTAGCGGCCGGAACCTCGCTCGGGGACTACCGGTCACTGGCTGACCTGCGCGACTTCGCGGCCGGATGTGACGTGCTCACGTTCGATCACGAGCACGTGCCCGGCCCGCACCTGGCCGCGCTCGAGCGCGATGGCGTCCAGGTCAGGCCGTCGGCCGCGGCGCTGCGCTGCACCCAGGACAAGCTCGCCATGCGCGACCGGCTGACCGGGCTGGGTATCGCCTGTCCGCGGTTCGCGGTGGTGCGGGCGGTCGCCGAGGTGGAGGAGTTCGCGGGCGGCTCCTGGCCGGTGGTGCTCAAGGCGGTCAGCGGCGGCTACGACGGCAAGGGCGTGTGGGTGTGCGAGTCCGCCGCCGCGGCCGCGGCGGTGCTCACGCACGGCATTGATGTGATGGCGGAGGAGTACGTCGCGTTCGACCGCGAGCTCGCGGTGCTCGCGGCGCGCTCCCCGCACCGGCAGGGCGCGGTCTACCCGGTGGTGCAGACGGTCCAGCGGGACGGTATCTGCCGCGAGGTGATGGCCCCCGCGCCCGGCCTGGCTCCCGGGCGGGCGGCGCAGGCCCAGGAACTAGCGTTGCGGATCGCCGCCGAACTCGGCGTGACCGGGCTGCTGGCGGTGGAGATGTTCGAGACGCCGGCCGGGCTGCTCGTCAACGAGCTCGCGATGCGCCCGCATAACTGCGGTCACTGGACCATCGAGGGGGCGCGCACGTCCCAGTTCGAGCAGCACCTGCGGGCCGTCCTCGACCTGCCGCTCGGGTCCCCGGCGCTGGCCGCCCCGGTCGCGGTGATGGCCAACGTGCTCGGCGGCGACGACGCGGACATCTACGACAGGTACATCCACGTGATGGCCGCCGACCCGGCGGTGAAGGTGCACATGTACGGCAAGCCGGTGCGCCCGGGCCGCAAGATCGGCCACGTCACGGTGACCGGGGACCGCGATCACCGGGATCCGGAGGAGCTGGCGGACCGGGCCCGCCGCGCCGCGAGCTACCTGCGCTGGGGCAAGGAGGACGGGGAGTGAGCGATACCGCCGTGGTCGGGATCGTGATGGGCAGCGATTCGGACTGGCCGGTGATGCGGGCCGCGGCCGAGGCCCTGGACGAGTTCGCCGTCCCGTACGAGGCCGACGTGGTGTCGGCGCACCGGATGCCGCACGAGATGATCGAGTACGGCTCGTCGGCCGAGCGCCGCGGGCTGCGGGTGATCATCGCCGGCGCCGGGGGCGCGGCGCACCTGCCCGGCATGCTGGCCTCGGTCACGCCGCTGCCCGTGATCGGCGTGCCCGTCCCGCTGGCCAACCTGAGCGGCCTCGACTCGCTGCTCTCGATCGTTCAGATGCCGGCCGGCATCCCGGTCGCGACCGTCGCGGTCGGCGGCGCCCGCAACGCCGGCCTGCTCGCCGTCCGCATCCTCGCCGCCGCCGAGAGCCCCGAGGGCGCGGCGCTGCGCGCCCGGCTCGTCTCCTTCGCCGCGGCCCTCGCGGACCAGGCCCGTGCCAAGGGCGCCGCCCTGCGCGGCCGGCGTCCGTAGTTTTCCGCCGAACGAGTGGCGCTTCCCGTCCGGATACCGGCTTTTGCCCGGTTACCGGCTTTTGCCCGGATAGCGGCACCTGGATGCGGGTATGGATCTCCGGCAGCCTTAGACAAAGGGATAACCCCAGGGGTGCGAGGAGGGGCGCGTGAGCATCGGCGCGACGCTGGCCGCAGCCCGCCGCCGAGCCGGGCTCAGCGTCGGCGAGGTCAGTCACCGCACCCGTGTCACCGAACCCATCATCCAGGGTATAGAGCACGATGACTACGCTGCGTGCGGCGGTGACTTCTACGCGCGGGGCCACATCCGCGCTATCGCCCGCGCCGTGGGGGAGGATCCCTCGCCGCTGATCGACGAGTTCGACTCGACATGGCGGTCCGCCCGGGACGTCACGGCGGCGGAGGCCTTCCAGCCGGCCATGCCGCTCAGGACACGTGAGCGGCGGCGGGTGCGCTCGACGGCCTTCCTGGCCGTGCTGGTCCTGGCGGTTCTCGGCTTCGCCGGCTACAAGTTCGCCGCCGGCGCGGGCCAGGCGCAGCACCCGGCCGCGGCCGGCCCGCGTCCCTCGCCGGCGGGCGGCCGTACCGGGCCGCCGGCCAGCGCCCCCGCGGTCCAGGCCAGCACGGCCCAGGCCAGCACGGCCCAGGCTTCCCCCGTCACTCCATCGGCCAGCCCGGCGGCGATACAGGCTCTCGTCCCGGCCGGCGTGGCGGCGTTCGGCCCGGCCGGGACGGCTGACGGTGACAATCCGCAGCTGGCCGCGCTCGCGGTCAGCGGGAACCCGGCCCGGCCCTGGTACAGCCAGTGGTACGCCACGCCGCGGTTCGGGGCGCTGAAGGCCGGCACCGGCCTACTGCTCGACATGGGCCGTACCGTCACCGTCTCCTCCGTGCGGCTTTCCCTCGCCAGCCGCTCAGGCGCCGACCTCCAGCTGCGGGCCGGGAGCAGGCCCGTCCCGGCCTACCTGCCCCGCGTCGCGAGCGCCGCGAACGCGGGCGGCACGGTACGGCTGCAGCCCGGCGCGCCGGTGCACGTCCGGTACGTGCTCATCTGGTTCACCCAGCTCCCGCCCGACAGCGCGGGCACCTACCAGGCCGGCGTCTACGAGATCACCGTCGAAGGTCATCGCTGACGCCTGACCTTCTTCTCCTCGGCCTGCAAGTGCCTGGCGTCCGACGTCGCGATGTCGGTGACCACGGACGCGGTCCGGCCGCCAGATCCACGAGTCGAGCGGCCCGTCCTCGTGTCCGGTTTACCCGATTGGTGCCGGTTATTTCCCGTCGTTTCCGGACCCCGTGCTGAATCCGTGCTGACCCCTGCGCGCTATCCCCGCCCGATCCATGCGGTCGCGGGCGGCGTCGATGCGGCGGCAGATGCACGCCAGGTACACGTGAGGTGCATCCCAGGTCTACGTCCTCACGCCGGTTTACGTGTACCCGTCCTGCAGATATCGTGCCCTGCCGGTTTCGAGTGCTTCTAGTGCCGCGCTTGCCCTGCGCCAGACGTAGGGCCGGAGGCGTTCTTTGGCCTGGCCTTCGTCGCAGAACTCGAAGGCGCGTAGTTCGCTGTCGACGAGCCGCAGGCTGGCGATGTCGCTGTCGTTGAGGGTTCCGCCGTTGAAAATGAAGTTGAGGAGGTCATCCCAGGGGCCGCGGGGTGAGACCCAGTCGACGCACAGCAGGTCTCCGACCTGGATGTCGAGTCCGAGTTCTTCGCGGAGTTCCCGGCGCAGCGCGTCGGCGGGCGGCTCGTTGGCCTCGGCCATGCCGCCGGGCAGGTCCCAGTCAGGCTTGTAGGTGGGATCGACGAGGAGGATGCGGCCGGATGAGTCGCGGACTATGACGTCGGCGCTGGCGCGCTTACGGGCCTGCTTGGCGTTGCCTTCGGCCAGGTAGGCGTTCCACGCCACGGGGTCGCGCTTGTACAGTTCGCCGTCCTTGCTCACAGTCCCTCCCAGGTCCCATGCGAGGGCTGGTCTTCGGCGGTCAGCCGGTAGAACGCCAGCCGGTCGCGGACGGCGTCTTGGAGGCAGTTTAGGAACTCGGCGACGACCATGCTGCCGCCGTACGGCTCTAGCTGCCGCCGGAGCTGGATCAACTGGCTGATCACGAGGTAGGAGCCGAGGGACTGGGTGGCGTTGAGCACGTCTGCGGCGATGTCGCAGGCCTGATCGGGTTCATGCTGGGCGATCAGTACGCTGGCGAGGGCGAGCTGGCCGAACGCGCGGCTGCGCGTGCGGTGGCTGGGCCGGAGGCTGATGATGCGCTCGGCCTGCTGGCGGGCCTGCTCTAGGTCGCCGAGCTGGCGCAGGCAGCGGGTCGTCTCGCTGGCCAGCGAGCCCTCATCGAAATGGCTCACCCAGGTCGAGACCGTTGAGGCAGGGGTGTCCTCAAGTGCCCGTTCGGCGCGCAGCAGCAGGCGGGCGCATTCGGCGGGGTCTGCCGGGTCTTTGCCGGCGACTCCGCGGGCTTCGAGCACGAGCATGCGTGCTTCGAGGGTGGGGTTGGCTGGCCCGACATGCAAGGCGGCCTGTCCCTGGCGGGCCAGGGCGATGGCTTTGTCCGAGGCGCCAAGGTAGCTGGCGAGGTGGCTCATGCTTCCCAGGATGTGCGCGGTGAGCTGATGGTCGCCGCCGACTTGGACGAGAGCCAGTGCCCTGCCGAAGTGCCGCCTAGCGCTCGCATCGCGGCCGGCATCGTGCGCCATCCACCCGGCCATCTCGGTCAGGGCCGCTGCTGCGGTGAACAGAGCCGGGTTGTTCGCTCCGTCGTCGGTACCGAAGGGTCGGGGCGCCATATCGGCCAGCTGTACTTCCCTAGATGTTGCGAACGACGAAACGGTGTCCTGATCGTCGAGTTAGATCGAAGTTCGATATAGTTCCGGCGTGGATGCAGTTCGTGCCGTAGAGCGGCTGACCCGCTCCATCGAGGACTTCAACTCGGTGTTCATCCGGCTCCCAGCCTCGGATCGGCTGAGCTTCTCTGCGCTGTCGGTGCTGCACACCCTGTCGAGGCTGGGGCCGTGCCGGCTGAGTGACCTGGTCAGGACGGAGCAGATCAAGCAGCCGGCGCTCACGTCGGCGGTAGCGAAGCTGGAACGCGACGGGCTTATCGAACGCAGGCCCGATCCGCGTGACAGGCGGGTCTCGATGTTGTCTCTCACCGCAGATGGACAGTCGATCGTGTCCCGGCGCCATGCCGATCGCGCGGAGCGGCTGCGCAGTCTCATCGACCGGCTCTCGCCTGCTGACCGCACGCGGCTGCTGAGCATCGCGGGCGTACTCGACCAGATCGTTCAGCTCGCCAGCGAGCACGACGAAAAACCTGATGTTAGGAGCGGGAAGTGAGCACAAGCGTGAATGCACTGACGCAGGCGCCGATCGCCGTTGAGGAGCGGGTTCTCGAGGATCTGCGGTCGCGGCTGCGGGCCACGATCTGGCCGGAAGATGAAGGGAACGAGGACGGGCGGTACGGCGTCCCCAGGGCCCTGCTCCAGGAACTGGCGCAGTACTGGGCCGAGGAGTACGACTGGCGAGCCGCCGAGCGAGCGATAAATGCCTACGAGCACTACCTGGTTGACGTGTCCGGCACCCGCGTTCACTTCATGCGCAAGCCGGGCGCCGGGCCCGATCCCACCCCGCTGATCCTCAGCCACGGGTGGCCCTGGACCTTCTGGCACTGGTCGAAAGTCATCGACCGGCTCGCAGACCCGGCCGCATTCGGCGGCGACCCGGCGGACGCCTTCGAGGTGATCGTCCCGTCATTGCCGGGCTTCGGGTACTCGACACCCACCCAGCCGGACATGAACTTCTGGAAGATCGCGGACGTCTGGCACGAGCTGATGACCCAGACGCTCGGCCATACCCGGTACGCCGCGGCGGGTTGCGACGTCGGTGCCCTCGTCACGGGACAGCTCGGCCACAAGTACGCCGACGAGCTGTACGGCATCCACATCGGATCAGCCCTGAAACTCGACCTGTTCACCGGCGACCGTGCCTGGGATTTCTCCGGTGGCAGGCCCATCCCGCCCGGGCTACCCGATGACCAGCGGCACAGACTGGTCGAAATCGAGCGACGGTTCGCTGTGCACCTCGCCGCGCACGTACTCGCTCCGAGCACACTCGGGCACGGACTGGCCGACTCCCCAGCCGGCATGCTGGCCTGGATCCTCGAACGATGGATGAACTGGTCCGACGACGGCGGAGACATCTACACCGTGTTCACCCGCGACGACCTGCTCACCCACGCAACGATCTACTGGACCGGCAACGCCATCGCCAGCTCGATCCGCACGTACGCCAACAACAACCGGTACCCCTGGGCACCCTCCCATGACCGGACGCCAGTCATCGAGGCACCGACCGGGATCACGTTCGTCGACTACGAGAACCCCCCGGGAGTCAACAGCCCGGAAGAGCGCATCGAGTCGTTTCTGGCAAGCGACCGCGCCGCTTGGTACAACCACGTCAACATCGCCGCCCACCCCCACGGCGGCCACTTCATCCCCTGGGAGATCCCGGAACAGTGGACCACCGACCTGGTCCAGACCTTCAAGTCGCAGCTCGCCCCGCCACCAGCGTGAAACACCACCCACTCCAGCGCACCGCTGCCCCCCGAAGGCGGACGGCGGCCCGCCGCGCTGGCCGCGGACGACGGATGGACCCTTCGTCGTGCCGCCGAACGGTTCCGGTGCCCTCCGTCCACGGCCTTCCGGCGGACTCAGCGTTACCGCGTCGGCGAGCCCCTGACCGACCGAAGTTCGCGACCGGGCCGTTCACCATCGCGAACCGCCCAGCGCACAGAACGACGCGTCGTGGCCCTGCGCTACACCCTCCGCTGGCTCGCTCCGGCCCAGCACGGGACTGGCGACTTCCAGTGGCTGCCCGCAGGCCAGGACAGCGGCTGATACAGCATTAGCTGACACTTGCCCCATCTGGCCAGCTAGCCGAAATCGGCCAGATGGCGGCCACGTAGTCCGGCGACTGGCCGGGCAGAAGCGATCTCTGCATTGATGCTCCGGAAAGCCCGATTACCTGCAGGCGCCCCCCATTCCCGGCCACGAAGACTGGACCATAGCCCGCCAGATCTCGCAAGCTGGGGCGATCCCAGCCGCGGCCCCCTGGGCTACCGGGGCCCCTGGGCCGAAGTCGGCATCCACAGAACGTGACCAGGCAGGCGCCAGTGTTCAGATAGACCGTCAAGTGTTCACATGTTCACACGGATGTTCAGATAGCCACTCGATTGTTCAGAAAGACGCGGTCCCTACAGCCCGTGTAGGGACCGTATCTAGTTGGCGAATGTTCAGCCTGTTGGCGACGCTGCTTTGTGGTTGGTTTGCGGGGACCATTGAGCTCACGATGGTTGGGACCTGCTTACGCAATTTGGCGCCAAGATCATGAGCTGGGATTGGCTGCGTAGCGCGCAGCTGCCGTGGCGGCCTGCTCAATCGTCGCGCGCACTGCACGCGCTGGTAGAGGCCGGTGATGTCCTCGCGGGTTTCCGTGCCAGGCGGCCCAGAACTCGGTGCCGCTCGCGGACTCGACATCCCACCGGGGCAGGGGCTCGGGGAACGGCCGACCGAAGGCCTCGCCGAAGTACCTGGACTCTGAGACCGCGCAGTGCTTGACCAGTCCGAGGAGGTTGGTCCCGGTGGCGTGAGCGGGCGGCGGATGTCGTACTCGTTGTCCAGACCAGGCCTCCGGGCAAGCTCCGATAGTAGCCATGTACTTAATAGCCATGTATGATAATTGACGTGGACACTGATCCGACACCCGGCTATCTGGTCTGGCGGCTATCGATGAAGTGGCGGGTCGCCGTCGACCGGGCGCTCGCGCCGCTGGGGCTGACGCACGCGCAGTACGTGCTGCTGGCCTCGCTGTACGGCATGGAGCGAGCCGGACGGCGGCCGACTCAGCGCGAACTCGCCGATCACACCGGCTTGGAAGCGCTGTACGCCTCCAAGCTGGCCCGTGCACTCGACGTCGGCGGCTTGATCCGCCGCGACCGCGACCCCGGGGACACCCGGGCCATCCGGCTGGCGCTCACCGATCGCGGGCGCGAGGTCGTGCGGCCGGCCATCAACGAGGTCAGCAAGCTACTAGACCGGCTGATGGCCCCGTTGGGCGGCCGCGGCGACCCGCGGGCGAAAGCCTTCGCCCAGGACCTGGCGACGCTCCTCGACGCGCCCCTCGACCCGTGAAGGACATTCAAATGCCCGACGTCAAGGCACTCGACTCCACCATCCACTACCAGGAGTCAGGCAGCGGCACGCCGTTCGTCTTCCTGCACGGCAACCCAAGTTCGTCCCATCTGTGGCGCGAGGTCCTGCCCCGGGTGGGGCCGGGACGGCTGCTCGCGCCGGACCTCATCGGAATGGGGCGGTCCGGTAAGCCGGACATCGCCTACGCCTTCGACGACCACGCCCGTTACCTGGACGCATGGTTCGACGCCGTCGGACTGGACCGCGTCGTCCTGGTCGGTCATGACTGGGGCGGGGCGCTCGCGTTCGACTGGGCGGCCCGTCACCCGGAACGGGTCCTTGGCATCGCCTTCCTGGAGAGCATCGTCAAGCCGCTGGGCTGGGACGAGCTGTCGCCGCAGGCGCGGGCGCGATCTGAGACGATCCGCGGCGACAAGGGCGAGAAACTGTACCTCGACCAGGACCTGCTCGTCCGGCAGGCGTTCACCGGCGGCGTGCTCACTCCCGTCAGCGAACAGGACCTGGAGGTCTACCTGGCGCCCTACGCGACCCGCGAAAGCCGCCGGCCGCTCCTGGCCTGGGCCAGGCAGATGCCGATCGGCGGCGAGCCCGCCGGGCTCATCACGCGGATCGAGGCGTACGACGCGTGGCTCGCGGCCAGCCCGCAGGTGCCCAAGCTGATGATGACCTTCGAGGGCTCGCCGACGCTGCTCTCCCCCGCGACGGCGGACTGGTGCGCGAGCCACATCGCCTCCCTGGAGGTCGCTCACTGCGGCAAGGCCGGGCACCACGCGCCCGAGGACCGTCCCGCCGAGATCGCCGCCGCCATCTCGGCCTGGGCGGACTGTCACGGCCTGCGCTGAGCCGGGTGCCCGTCCGGAAGCCCGCGCGTGCCCAGGTGGCCGGGCGGGCTTCCGATGACCCAGGCGGAAGGGGCCCGTAACGCCGGTACTGCATGCCGGTACGGGACTCGCAGAAGCGCGGACCCAATGATCGCGGCTTGTGCAGACCGACGGACCCTCCAGGTTCACGCTGCCACGGCAACAGATCATCTGACGCCACCGAATCGCCAGCTAGCCGAGAAATCGCCAAGTAGCGCCAACTAGAGATCTTCAATGGCCAGGGTTACTGCCCCGGCGTCGCGCCCTCATGAGCCTCGCTAGCCTCTGGCGTCACGCGCTCATGGACTCGGTGTCCCCCCGGGTACCCTCTTGCGTACTCTGTGCGCCACCCACTCCCGCCCCCTACAGCCCGGCCGCCGTTCCGCACCGCCAGCTGATCCGTGTTCCATTCCGTATTCCACCCAGAATGGAAACCCCTGGCGGGGGAGCAGGGTCCCGGCAAAGTCATTTAGCATGCTGAAAGGCCCATTCGCTTGAGGATTTCACGGTCGGAACCGTGCAGGCGGCGGCGTTCGGCGGCGATGTTGGTGACGCCGTGTATACGAAGCAGGTTCAGCATGGTGTTACCGGCAGTAGCCATGAGGCGGGCCGCGCCGGGACCGCGCGCCCGGGAGGAGTCCTCTTTCAGGTCGACGTCCCTGATGTAGTGGGTGGCCTCGGTGGCGGCCCAGTGCCCGCGGTTGAGGGCGAGCAGGTCCGCAGGTGGCGCCTGGCCGGCGTCGGCGGTGGTGAGGATCAGCACGGTCTCGCTGCGGGTGACGGCCTTGCCTTCCTTGTCTTTGAAGGTGGTGTACCGCTCGATGAGGGCAGCCTGCCGCATGCCGGGGTACTTCAGCCCGGCCGGGGCGGCGGCCACCTGGATGGTGCGGGTCTCGATCCGGCCGCGGTCCGCCTCGAAGGTCGCGGCTGCGACGGGGATCTGCTCCCAGGCGATGGCGTTCAGGGCCTGGCAGGTGCTGGGCTGGTTCCCTTTGATCACGAAGATGACGTGACCGCCGCGGGCCAGCACCCGCTTGCCCAGGTCGACCAGGGAGTGCAGGGCATCGACGGTCAGGCAGACGCCGGCCAGGTCCATGCCGTCGATGACCGCGCCGATGACCGTCGTCTCGTTTGTCTTGCGGTCCACGCCGCGCCAGGCGACGTTCAGCCGGGTGCCGTGCCAGAAGAACCCCAGGTGCTGGGGTGCCTCCTGGCCTTTGACCTTGGCGCCGCGGGATGCTTTGCCGTCGGCGCCCAGGCCGCGCAGGGCGGGTACGTGGCGGGGGTCGCCGTACACCGCGGCGGGCAGCGCCGGGTGCGTCGCGGGGACCGGGACGCGGCCGGCGACTGAGCCTGCGGGGAGTTTCGCGCGGCCGCCGGCGATGGCTGCCGCGCTGGCCCCGATCGCGGCCGCGGCGGCCTTGCGCGCCTGCCTGACGGCCTTGCGGGCCTGCTTGCCTGACAGCTCGCGGGCTCCCCGTTCCCGCCGGGCGGCCTTGCGTGCCCTGGCCTTCGCCTTGCGGGCCCTGGCCCGGCGCCGTTCCTGCAGTTCCGCCGGGGACAGGACCCCGCATATCGCGGCTAGCCCGCCCGCCCGCCCGCACAGCAGGTCATCGGCCAGGTCGTGACCGGCCAGGCCCGAGACCCGCCGCATCGTCTTCTCCGACGGGGCGACGCGGACCCCGGCCCGCTTGTGCCGCGGGCAGCCCAGCGCCTTGAGCACCCGCTGCGGGCGGCTCGCTGCCCACTCCCCGGCCGCGGTGAACGAGTCGCGCCCGGCCAGCCTCGCGGCCAGCACCGTCGCGATCACGCACGGCAGGGTGAACCGCACGCCCCGCGGGTCCCGCGGGTCCGGCAGCCGCGCCAGCCACTGCCACAGCGAGGCGGGTGCGGCGGGATCAGGCAGGAGCACCTGGGCAGCAGTGACAGACTGGACGGGCAACGGAGCCACCTTCCGGACGGAGACTTCAGCAATCCCTGTCCTGCCGGGGCTCCGTTGCTCACCACCGGCACAACACGCCGCAATCCGCCAGGATCTCCTCATTTATCCCGCTGCCCATCCCGCCCCGTGAGCAGGTCGCCGCCGCACCCGCGCATGCCGGAACGATGCCCGCTACCCCTGCTTCCCGCCACCAGAAGCCACCCAGCCGCTAAGCACGCAACGTGACCGACACCGGCGCCTCGTCAATCACCCATCGTCACATCTACTTTGCCGGGACCCTGACGATCACCCGGATCTACGAGGGGACCAACCAGATCCAGCGCATGGTGATGGCGCAGCAGCTACTCAAGGGCTGATATTACGCCTCTGACCTGCGGGTTCTCGTCGCTGATCGACGAGCCTGGTGGCGTGTTCTCGTGTCCGGATTGTCTGATTAGTACCTGTTATTTCCCGTCGTTTCTGCATTCCGGGCGAGCAACGGCCCAGACGACCTTGCCGGGGCCGCCGTCGTCGGGCAGGTACCAGCCGGACCGGCCGCTCATAGCCTGGACCAGGAACAGCCCGCGCCCGTTCTCGTCCTGGTCCCCGGCATCCCTGGGCTGCGGGGTGCCGGGGCAGAAGTCGCGGACGAGGATGGCCAGCTCGCCCTGATCGAGGGTGAGGATCAGCCGTATGAAGGGCCAGCCCTCCCGGCGGGAAGTGAGCACCGCATTGGTGGTCAGCTCCGAGACGATGACCTCGGCCGTGTCCGACAGCCCGGTCAGCCGCCATTCCCACAGGATCTGCCGGGTCCAGGCGCGGGCGCAGCCCGGCGCGGTCGGCACCGCGCCCAGGTCGAGGGCCACGCGCGGTGGCCGGCCTGGTGGCGGCTCTGGCGGGTGGGGGCGGTGATGCACAGCGGGTCTTCTCGCGGCGGTACTGGTGGCCATCGGGTGCCTCCGGGGATGATGCTGGGGTGCCCCGAGAGCGTCGGCGATGCGTTTGCCGGCGGAGTCGGCTGGCCGAGCCGTCAGCTCGCCTTCGGCGGCCTGGTCGGCCCGGTACCGGCGCCGAGCTTGGTGAGGGCGGCTTCGATCTCGTCGAGGTCGTCGTCGGTGAGGGAGAGGCGGGCGGCGCCGATCCAGCCGTCCACCTGGTCGGGCGAGCGCGGGCCGACGATCGCGCCGGTTACGCCCGGCCAGCTGAGCACCCAGGCGACGGCGACAGAGGCGACGGTGGAGTCGTGGCGCGCGGCAATGGGGCGCAGGCGGTCGCGCAGTGCCAGGTTCGTCTGGAGCACCGGTGGTGCGAAATGAGAGAACTCGATGTGCCAGCGCCGCCAGTCCCGGCTGTCCATAAGCGCCACTCGCTCGGCGGAGAAGGTGTCTGTCAGCAGGCCGGCCTGTAGCGGGCTGTAGCAGATGAGGCCCGTGCCGTTCTCGGCGCACCAGGGTGCGAGCTCGGCTCCCGCCCGGCGGTCAATCAGCGAGAACGGCGATTGCAGCGAGTCCACGTGGCGGATCTTCTCGCAGCGCCTGAGGAGGCCCACGTCGAAGTTGGAGACGCCGCCGGCCCTGACCTTGCCCTGCTCGATCAGGCGATCCATCTCTTCCCAGGAGTCCTCGACCGCCACGTCTCCGCCGTCCGGCCAGTGGAACTGGTAGAGATCGATATGGTCGACGCCCAGCCGCCGCAGCGAGCTGTCGCATTCCTGGCGGATCGAATCCGGGCGCAGGCAGCTCACCGGCTCGCCGTATCGGTCCGCGTCAGACCAGCGGAGTCCGCACTTGGTAAAGATGTGCGGACGCTCCCCGGCGGGCATGCCCGCGATCGCACGCCCGACGATCTCCTCGGAATGGCCGCGTCCGTAGGCCGCCGCGGTGTCGATCCAGTTCACGCCCAGCCCCGCTGCGTGGCGCAGCGCGCGCACCGAGGTGGCGTCATCCTGCGCGCCCCAGTTGTACTTCCACTCGGCGCCCCCGATCGCCCAGCTTCCGGCTCCGACAACGCTTATCTCGTAATCCGTGCGGCCGAGTTGCCGGGTCGCCAGTGATGTCATCGGGATCCTCCTTTAGTTTGCGGGTTGACCACTGTCTCGGCGGGAACCTGGGCCCTGGGCATGTACTTGGATAGCTCGCGTCGGCGCTTCTGCACCATCAGCTCGATGAGCTCCTCTATGGAGATCTCGCTCAGGTCCGCGTTCAGGGTCACCTGACCCTGCTGGATCACATTGATCCGGTCACAGATGTCGAACAGGTGCGTGTAGTTGTGGTCGATGATGATGACCGAGATGCCGGTGTTCCGGCACAGGCCTTTGATCAGGTTGATGATGAGGGCGGTCTCCTTGGCCCCCATCGCCGCGAGCGGCTCGTCGAGGAGCAGGATCTTTATGTCCTTCTGCCGGGTCGCACGGGCAACGGCAATAGCCTGGCGCTGGCCGCCGGACAGCTTCGCGACCGGTACGTCGATGGACGGGATGTCAACCGCCATCTCGTCCAGGCAACGGCGCGCGGCGGCGCGCATCGACTTGTTCCTGAGCAGCTTGAACCAGCCGCCGCCGGTGTGCTCACGGTTCAGGAACAGATTGTGGAAGACGCTCAGCTCGTCCACGAGCGCGAGATCCTGGAACACTGTCTCGATGCCATGTGCACGCGCATCCTGTACCGAGCGCAGCCGCGTCTCTTCGCCGTCTATGTAGACCCGGCCGCCGTCTGGCTTGTGGTAGCCAGTAATGATCTTGACCAGGGTGGACTTGCCGGCGCCGTTGTCGCCGACCAGGCCGAGGATCTCGCCACGGCGTAGATGCAGGTCCACGTTCCGCAGTACGGTCACGGCGCCGAAGCTCATCGAGATCTCTTCGATCCGCAGCACGTCCTCGACGTCGCTCCGGTCGTTTACCTCCGCCCTCGGCATCATCGGCGCACCGGTTCCTTTCGTCGGTTGAATGCGAAGTGGAGTATTCGGGCGAAGGACCCGCGCCCCGCTCCCCTGATGGTCGCCCGCTCGATCTGCACGTTGATGAACATTGCGATCAGGATGGCGATCCCGAGGATCAGGTCGTAGGCGAAAGAGCTGACGCCGATGACGTGGAAGCCGTCCTCCAGGGTGCCCAGCACGATCGCCCCGAGGGCGGCGCCGATCATGGTCCCGCGTCCTCCGGTGAGTGCCGTTCCGCCGATCACTGCCGCGGCCACGCCGTAGAACATGAAGGTCAGCCCGGGCGATCCCGGGTCGATGCTGCCGATGTGGTAGCCGTCGAGGATGCCGATGAGGCCGCCGATGAACGCGCACAGCACGAAGCACCAGATCTTGACGAAGTCGACTTTGAGTCCGGACTCCCTGGACGACTCAGCGTTGCCGCCTACGGCGACGATGTGCAGGCCGAACGAGGTCCTGCGCAGCATGACAAACAGGACCGTCATGATGCCAATGGCCCAGTAAGCCTCGGCCCAGACCCCTCCGCCCAGCACGAGCGCGAGTGTCCCGGCGCCCACCGGGTTCGACGGTGCCCCGTTCGAGCCGATGAGGATTATCCCCTCCAGAGCGAAGGTCATCCCGAGCGTCGTGATGAACGACGGCAGGTGGAGCTTGACGGTGATGAGGCCGTTGGCCCACCCGATCACGGCGCATATCACCAGCGCGAGGACGATGGCGAGAGGGACAGGAGTGCCAGCGTTGTTGAGGTGCTCGACGATGAAGGGCGAGAGCACATAGACCTCGCCCACCGACAGGTCAATCTCGCCCAAGATGAGGATCGGCACCTCGGCGAGGGCGAAGAAAGCGATCGGGGCGATGAAGCTGGCCAGTGCGGCCGCGTTGCTGCTCGTGAAGAAGTCCGGGGAATCGACGGTGAAAAACAGGATCATGGCGAGCGCGACGACCGTGATCACCAGCTCCTGCAGGTACAGGTCGCCGAATCGCCGCAACGCCGGTGCGGACACCCGGCGGGTGTCCAGGCCACGCGCAACTTGGGGTTCAGGGCTGGCGGTGGTATCAGCAGCGTCTGGCTCCAGCCTTACGTTTTGTTCTCGTCGCATCTACCTCACTGGCACCTATTGAGAAGGGATCGATTGGCGTGCCGCCGCTCACACTGGTCAAGGGCGAGCGGCGGCATTCGCGTATTTACGTGGTGCCCACGTAGCCCTGGATGCTCTTTGGCGGGGTGAACACGACCGGCGTGGTGCTTGAGCCCTCCCAGCTGTCCTTGCGGTTGATGTAGTCGGCCACGTTCTTGCTGTCGACGTACTTGAAGCCGGTGTTGACATTTACCGGCGTGATGAGGCCGCCGGTGATGTTGTAGAGGAACAGCTGATAGATGCTCATCGCGCCCTGTAGGTAGGCCTGCTGGTCGACCGTGAACGCCAGCTGACCTTGTGAGATCAGGTCCAGCACGGGAACACCGACGTCAAAGGCCGCTCCGCCAATTCCCTTCGCTGCCAAGCGCAGTTTCTTGATCGCTGTCGCGACGGCGACCCCGTTGCTGCCACCGCTCGAGAACATGAACTTGACGTCTTGGTGTCCCTGGTACCAGGCCTCGATCGAAGCGAGTGCTGGCCCTTCGGTGGCGCCGACGCCCACCTGGATGAAGTCGATGCCAGCCTGCTTGAAGACGCTCGCGGCGCCGTCCATGCGCGGCTGCTCGTTAAGTGAGCCCGGGACGCTGATCATGCCACCGACCAGGTCGCCCTTATGTGCGTAGCTGAGGATGCGGGTGGCCACGGCCACACCGGCCTGGTACAGGTCCTGACCGATGTAGGACATGGCGTTGTTGCCCTTGCCTACCGGCGCCTCGGCGTTGAACGCGACGACCGGGATTCCCTGGTCAAGAGCCCTGTTGGTCACGTCGTTGAAGGCGGTCGGGTCCACTATGCAGCAGCCGATGCCGTCGACCTTGTCGTTGATCGCGACCGTGAAGGCATTGACCATCTCGGGGACGATGTCGTTCTCGGAGCCGGTCCAGGTGTAGGAACATCCGAGCAATGCGCACATGTCGTTTGCCCCGGCCCGGGTAGCAACGAAGAACGGGTCGGCTGTCACATGGCAGACCAGGGCGAACTTATACGTGGGTTGTGAGTGTTGCTTACCGCAGCCGCCGCGGAGCTGCTGCTGCTGTCGCAAGCCGCGATTGCCCCCAGAAGCGAGGCGGCGGCCGCTGTGGTGCCGGCACTACGCAGCAAACGACGCCTGGACAACTCCTGGGCACTCAGGGTTCTCTCTGGTCTGCCGAATTTTGCCATATTTGATCCCTCTCGGTTTCCGGTGTTGCGGAATTAACATCATCCTCATTGCGCGAAATAGTCACTTATCTCTCGGCCGTGCGCGGGTCCCGCAGGCGCCCTCTCTAGCGCCCAATCATCACTGCCGCTGTAACCTTCCACTGAAAAGTTCACATTAAAGCTATAGTGAAAGGCTGTCAAGAGGTCGTCGTCCTGTCATGACAGGATGGCTGACCTGGGGCTCCGTGAGGCCCGGCGAGGGCCTCGGCCAGCCTCGTGCGGCGGAGGCATGCGCCCGGGCAGGCCCCTGCCTGCCGGCGCGGGCACGAGCGCATGCTCCGCCGCGTCGTTCAGGGAGTGTTGCCTGGTAGCGCAGTATATGGAATAATCCTCAAAAAATTCCGTACCATGGAACATTGCGAAAAGCAGGAGGATCGCATGCTTGACGTCCGCCACGCCGTCAGCCCGGCGGAATCGGCCCGGTTCAACGCGGCGCAGCGCCGGGACGCGTTCGTGCTCAGCGACCTCTTCCGGGCGGCCGAGGTGCGGCTCGTCTACTCCCACGATGACCGTATGGTCGTGGGCGGAACCGCACCGGAACCCGGTCACCCGGTCCCGCTGCGATCCCCGGCAGAACTGCGGTCAGCCAGTTTCTGCGAGCGCCGGGAGATCGGCATCGTGAACGTCGGCGACCCGGGTGTCGTTCAAGCCGGAAACGAGTCTTTTCGGCTCGGCCCGTACGACTGCCTGTACGCCGGGCGAGGGACTGGCGACATCGTCTTCGCCAGCGACGGGCCCGGACAGGCGCGTTTCTATCTCGTCTCTACGCCTGCCCACACCGACCATCCGACAACGGCGATATGCGCGGCAGACGTGACGGGCGAGCCGCTCGGCAGCCAGGCAGGCGCCAGCGTGCGCACGCTCAGGAAGTACATTCACCCGGGCGGCGTGCGCAGCTGCGAGCTCGTGCTCGGCGCGACCACGCTGGAGCCGGGCAGCGTCTGGAACACGATGCCACCGCACACGCACGGCCGCCGCACCGAGATCTACCTCTACTGCGGACTGCCCGCGGACGCCCGGGTCATCCACCTGATGGGTGAGCCGGACGAGGTCCGGCCAATCGTCGTCGCCGACGCGGAGGCGGTGATCGCCCCCAGCTGGTCGGTGCACTGCGGCGCCGGGACGAGCGCGTACACGTTTGTCTGGGCGATGGGCGGAGAGAACCAGGCATTCGACGACATGGATGCCATCGCGGTCCCGGACCTGCGATGACCGGGACCCGGCCGCAAGGCCCGACCGGTCCCGGGCTCTTTCGCCTGCGCGGGAAGACCGCGTTCGTCACCGGTGCCCGCACCGGGATCGGCGCCGCGGTGGCGATCGGTCTCGCTCAGGCCGGCGCCGACCTGATCCTGGCCAGCCGGCGGGACGACGCCGACCAGACCGCCGCGGCGGTCAGGAGCATCGGCCGGCACGCCGAGACGCTCGGACTCGACCTGTCCGACCCGGCAACGGTACGCCGGACCTGCGCGGACATCCTCACCAGGCGCTCCATCGACATCGTGGTTAACAACGCCGGGATCATCACCCGCGCGGACGCCGTGGCGACCAGTGCGCAGGACTGGTCGGACGTGCACCGGGTCAACCTGGACGCTACCTGGGCGATCTGCCAGACGATAGGCCAGTCCATGGTCGAGCGAGGGTCCGGGAAAATCATCAACGTGGCGTCCCTGCTGTCGTTCCAGGGCGGAATCCGGGTGGTGCCCTACGTGTCGAGCAAGCACGCGCTGGCCGGGCTCACCCGTGCGCTCGCCAGCGAATGGGCATCACGCGGCGTGCAGGTGAACGCGATCGCGCCCGGATACATCGTGACGGACAACACGGCCCCGCTGCGTGCCGACCCGGATCGGGCGGCCTCGATATCCGCCCGTATCCCGGCTGGCCGATGGGGCAACCCGGACGACCTGGTCGGCGCGGCGGTCTTCCTGGCCTCGCCTGCGTCGGACTACGTGAATGGCCATATCCTGGCGGTCGACGGCGGGTGGCTGGTCCGCTGAGACGGGAGGAGGTCCGGGCCATCACGGCATCCGACAAGACGCTCGCCGTGCTGGACGCGCTCGGCACGCATTCGCGGCTCACCGACATCTCGGCCGCGACGGGATTGCCCAAGCCCACCGCCCACCGCATCCTGAAGACCCTCGCCGAGCACGGATTCGCCCGGGTCGACGGCAAGGGCCGGTACAGCGCGGGCCCGCGTGTCCTTACCCTCGCAGGCCGGCTGCTGGCGCACCTGGATCCCGCCGAAGAGGCCGGCCACACGCTGCGCGGCCTGAAGGCGGAGACCGGGCTCACCGTGCACCTAGGTGCCTATGCCGGCGACGAGGTCGTCTACATCGCCAAGCTCGAGGCACCTGTGCCATACCAGATGCCATCCCGCGTGGGCATGAGCATCTGCCTGCACACGACGGCGATCGGCAAGGCCATCCTCGCGGCACTGGGTGACGAGGAAGCGGCCCGGGTATGCGCCAGGACCGGCCTGCGGCCGCGCACGCCCAAGACGCTGACCGACCAGCAGGCGCTGATCGCGCAGCTGAAGCAGATCCGGGAGCGCGGTTACGCCCTCGACGACGAGGAGAACGAGACCGATATCCGCTGCGTCGGCGCCGCCATCTACGATCACACCGACCGCGTCATGGGCGGCGTCAGCGTGTCCTGGCTGGCGTTCAGCAACCCGCCCCGCCCTGTTCCTGAGCTCGGTGCCCGCGTGGTCGCCGCGGCCGATGCGATCTCCGCCCGGCTCGGCTCTCCGTCACGCGCCGGCTAGCCGAGGGCTAGCTAGGGGCTAGCCCCGTTACGAGCCCGCTGCCTGGGCGTTCAGGAGGGCCTGGGTCTGCGCGAGCTCCGGAATATAGCCCGTGCCGCCCTGGCCGGCCAGAGACAGCGACGCGGCCGCGGCTGCCAGCCGGACCGCACCGCGGAGATCGTCACCGAGCGCGAGCCGCCCGGCCAGGGTTCCGGCGAAGACGTCGCCCGCACCGGTCTGGTCGGTCACCGTCGGCGCCGGAACCGCCGGGACGAGTTCCTGCCGCTCGTCATGATCGAGGAGAACACCCGCCGGCCCGCAGGTCACCGCGACCGCGCGCGCGCCGAGGCGGCGCAGCGCCCGGGCCGCGGCGGCAGGGTCCGGCTCGCCGAGCAGTTCCCGGCACTCGCCCGGCGCCGAGGGCGTGACCACGGTCGCCGCCGGGGCGAGTTCGGCCAGCATCCGGGCGGCGGCGGCCGCGGAGGTCAGCCGCGGACGAAAGTTCGGGTCGTATACGAACTCGTCGGCCAGCCGTGCCGCCGTACGCACCACCTCGGCTGCGCTGGCCGAGATCGCGCAGGTGATGCCCGATGCCAGCGCGACACGCGGCACGGGCAGCCCGTCCAGGTCCGCCGGGACCATGGTCGAGGCCGCACTGCCGCGCCGGGCGTAGGCGAATTGCCCGGTACCGGACGGGTCGGCGACGGCGAAGTACACACCCTGCTGACCGGGGACGCGCCGGATACCGGACGTGTCAATGCCGAGTCCGGCCGCGCGGCCGACGATGGCCTCACCGAGTTCGTCATCGCCGACACGGGTGATCAGGACCGTGTGCGCGCCGCTGGCGGCCGCCGCCGCCGCCGCGTTGAGCGCGTCGCCGGAGACCCCGAAGCGGACAAGCTGGCCAAGGTGAAACGGGCCACCCGCGGAGATCTCGATGAGGACCTCGCCGATCACGGCGACATCCGCGCCCGCCGCCATCACGCTCGCAGCCCGGCGAGGTTGGCGTCCACGTCGCCGTCGAGCAGCGCACGGCCAACCCCGGCTGCCAGCGCGCCGGCCCGCAGCCAGTCCGCCGTCGCCGTCGGCGCTATCCCCCCGGTGGGGACGATGAGCGCATCCGGCAGTATCGAAAGAAGGGAACGCAGGTACTGGATTCCGCCCACGTGTGCTGGGAAGAGCTTGGCGATCCCGCGGGACGCGGCGGCGGCGATCTCGGCCGGGGTGAAGCCGCCCTCGATGAACGGCAGGCCGGCGTCGGCGGCCACGTCCCGCACCTCGGCCGCCGGGTACGGGCTGACCAGGAACCCCGCGCCGAGTCCGGCCGCCCGCCGGGCGTCCGCGGCGGTGAGCACAGTGCCGAGCCCGGTCAGCACGCCAGGCCAGCGCAGCCGGGCCTCGGCCAGCGCGTCCGCCCAGCCTTGCGTGGTCGCGGTGAGCTCGGCCACGGGAAGGCCGGCACCGGCAACCCGGCCGAGCACGTCAAGCGCCGTGGCCGGGTCACTCGCCCGGATCACGGGTACTACGCGGGCGCGGCGGAGCACGTCCGCGAGTGCCATGGTGCAGTCATCCATCACGTGACAAAACTCCCTGTCTGTAATCCTGTCATGATAGGATAGCTGCACGGCTTGCTGCCGGGAAAGGGACAGGCGGAAACGTGCGGGCACTGGCATGGTGGGGCGGGGACCGGGTCGAGGTGGTAGATGCGAGGCCGCCGGAACCCAGGCCGGGGTGGGCGCTCGTCGACGTGGCTTACGCCGGCCTGTGCGGCACCGACCTGCACATCTGCCAGGGCGAGCATCCAAGGGCGCAGCCGGGCGTCGTGCTCGGCCACGAGGTCGCCGGGCGGCTCCGTTGGCCCGCCCGGGGCTGGCCGGCCGGGACCGCCGTGATGGTGAACCCGCTGCTGGCCTGTCACGACTGCCGGTCCTGCCGGAACGGCAGGGCGCACGTGTGCGACCGCCTAGGACTGCTCGGGATCGACGCCCCGGGTGGTGCGGCCGAGTGTATCGCCGTCCCCGAGGACCAGCTGGTCCCGCTGCCACCCGGACTCGACCTCCGCATTGCTGCGCTGATCGAGCCGCTGGCGGTGGCCGTCCGGGCCACCCGGCGCGGCAGGCTGCGCCTGGGCCAGCGCGCGCACGTGATCGGCGCCGGCCCGGTGGGGCTCCTCGTCGCGTGCTGCGCCCGGCTTGGCGGCGCCGCGGAGGTGACGATGAGCGAGCCGGCCGCGCGGCGGGCCGCGGTCGCCGCCGACTTCGGCTTCACCCTGGCCGCAGAGCCTGATCAGCGGGCGGACGTGGTCTTCGACTGCACCGGTCATCCCGCCGTGGCGCCGGCCGTCCTGCGCTGGGCGGCGACGTCGGCCACGGTGGTCACGGTCGGGACGTACCCGGGAGTTGCGGACGTCGACCTGCAGAGCGTCGTGCTGCGCGAGCTGACCATCGTCGGCACGCGCGTCTATACACCGGAGGATTTCGCGGCGGCCGCGGAGCTGGCCGAGCGGGACCCGTTCGGCCTCGGCCGGCTTGTCACCAGCGTGATCGGAGTCGACGACGGGTCCCGTGCCATCGCGCGGCTCGCCGCTGGCACCGAGCTGAAGATCCTCATCGAGGGGCCGGCCGCCGGATGAGGGCGCTGGTCAAGTCCGGTCGCGGCCCGGGCCACCTGGACCTGGACCCGGACTGGCCGGATCCGCAGCCACGGCCGGGATGGGTGGTCGTGGACGTGACCGCCTGCGGCATCTGCGGCACGGACCTGCACATCTGGCACGATCAGCACAAGTACTGGCCGCCCGTCGTCCTCGGCCATGAGTACACCGGGCGGATCAGCCAGGTGGGCGACGGCGTCGCTGGCTGGCTACCCGGCGACCGGATCGTGTGCGAGCAGCACTCGCTGGCCTGCGGTGCCTGCGACGCCTGCCGCCGGGGCGCCATTCACCTGTGCGCGGCCAAGCGATCGCCCGGCTGGGGCATCGACGGAGCCTTCGCCGAGAAGGTGGCGTTGCCGGCGCACCTGCTGCACCGGGTTCCCGGCATTGTGCCCGACGAGGCGGCGGTGATGACCGAACCGCTCGCCATCTGCCTCACCGGCGTGGACCGGGCGGATGTCCGCCCCGGCGAGACGGCCCTCGTAGTGGGCCCGGGATCGCTCGGCCTGCTGACCTGTCTCATTCTGCGTGCCGCCGGGTTGCGGGTGCTGCTGGCCGGCCGGGCCAGCAGCGCGGCCCGGCTGGCCCTGGCCCAGCGCCTGGGTATCGAGACCGTGCCGGCCGGGGAGGCCGCCGAGCGGGTCGCCGGGCTGTCCGCTCGAGGCGGCGCGGATGTCGTCATCGAGGCGAGCGGCAGCGAGGACGGCCTCGGCCTGGCGGTGACCGCGGCCAGGACGATGGGCAGGATCGTCTGTCTCGGCCTGTCCGGCCGGCCGCGGACCGCCTTCCCCGCCGACGAGGCGATGCGCCGGGCGCTTGACGTCAGGTTCTCCATGTCCAGCGAGTACTCATCCTGGGACCGGGCGCTCAGCTTGCTGGAGGCGGGCGCGGTCGATCCCCGCCCCCTGCTGACCACCTACCCGCTCCAAGCCTGGCGCCAGGCGTTCGACGACCTGGCCAGCCGCCAGGTAGTGAAAGCGGCCCTCACCCCGTGCTGATCGCGGTCACCAGCCCCTCCGCCACCCGCCGCTTCAGCTCGGCCAGCGACTCCTCGCTGTAGAAGGCGGCGTGCGGTGTGACGATGACGCGCTCGTCGCGCAGCAGCGGGTCGCCGGGGGCCGGCGGCTCGGGGTCCAGCACGTCGAGCGCGGCGCCAGCCAGGCGGCCGGAATCGAGCGCCCGGGCCAGCGCCACCGGGTCGACGAGCCCGCCGCGAGCCGTATTCACCAGCACCGCCCCCGGCTTCATCAGCGCGAACGCGGCGTCGTCCAGCAGGTGCCTGGTGGCCTCGCCCAACGGCACGTGCAGCGAGATGACGTCGCTGGTGGCTAGCAGCTCCGCGAACGGCAGCATGCTCACCCGGCCGGCATCACGGGCGACAGGGTCATACCCCGCGACGGCGAAACCGAGCGCTTGCGCCCTGCTGGCCACGGCGGCGCCGATGCGGCCGAGGCCGACGACGCCGAGCTGCCGCGCCGACGCGCGCCTGAGCTGGCCGGCGCCGCGGAAGTCCCAGCGCCCGGCGCGGACCGAGGCGTCCAGCCGGACCACCCCTCTGACCAGGGCGAGGATCAGCGCGATCGTGTGGTTGGCGACTTCTTCCAGCGAGTAGTCGGGCACCGAGACGAGCGCGACGCCGCGGGCTCGCGCCGCGGCGGTGTCGATGTTGTCCACGCCGGTGCCGTAGCGACCCACGGCGCGGCATTCCGGCAGGCGCGCGAGGACACCGGCCGTGACCGGAGCGTACTGAGTGAGCAGGGCGACGGCGTCGCCCCCGGCGGCGATCACCTCGCCTTCCGTGCGGCAGGACGCGAGCTCGACCTCAAGTCCTGCCCGGCCGAATATCCGCTGCTCGGCCGCCACGTCCGGGTGATCACAGTCGGTGATGACCACTTTCATCCCATGCACCCCCGCGGGAACCCGGTCAGCTGGGGCAGCGAGCCGAAGACGTAGTCGGGGCGCGGACCGGTGGCGCCGGGCGGCGCCGCGGTGACACCGGACAGCATCAGCGCGGTGCGGGCGCCGGCCGCCCGCCCGCCGGCCACGTCCGCGGCCAGCGAGTCTCCGACCACCAGGACGCGGTCGGCCGGGATGCCGAGTCGCCGCATTGCCGCCTGGAAGAACCGCGGTTCGGGCTTGCCAATGCACACCGGCTCGGCGTCGCCGCACACGCGCAGCGCGGCCGCTATCGCGCCGGTGCCGGGCACCGCGCCGTCCGCGGTCAGCAGCACGGGATCGAGGCTGGTCACGATCAGCGGACAGCCGGCCCGGAGCAAGCCGGTGGCCTGGCCGAGCTGCGCGTAACGCAGGTCCCGGTCCAGGCCGACCACGACCGCCGCGTACCCGGGCTCATCCTCGGTCAGTCCCGCAGCCCGTACCGCGTCGTGCAACGGCCGCTCACCGATCACGTAGACGCTGGTGCCGGGGGTGAACTCGGCGGCCAGGTAGTCGGCCATGGCTGCGGACACGGTGAGGATCTGCTGCTCGGGAACGCTGACTCCGAGCCCCAGCAGCTTGCGCGCACAGGAGGCCGCGGACACCGTGGAGTTGTTGGTGAGCAGCACCCGCGGCCAGTTGCGGGTGACGCACGCGAACTCGGCCAGCCCGGCCAGTGCCGTGCTGCCCCGGTACAGCACGCCGTCCATGTCCACGATGAGGGCGGCCGGCGCCCAGTCCCCGCCGCTGCTCAGCTGTACCACCGCACCCAGCCGGGGTCCAGTCCATCATGGACCGAACGGAAGGTGGTATATGCGGCCCGGTACCGTTCGGCCGCCTCGGGACGCGGCCGCCAGCATTGCCCGGGTTCCGCGACATGTTCTGCCGCCGCGGCGGCGTCGTCATACCAGCCGGCGCCCAGGCCGGCCAGCAGCGCCGCTCCGAGGATGCCGCCTTCCCGGGCGGCGAGTACCGACACCGGGCGATCGTAGATGTCGGCCCGGATCTGGTTCCACAGGCCGCTGCGCGCGCCGCCGCCGGTGCACCGCAGCGGCGCGTCGTCGCTGGCCGCGATGAGTTCGAGCGCGCGCCGGTTGTCGAAGCAGATCCCCTCCATGACGGCCCGGGCCAGGTGTCCCCTGGTGTGCTCGAGGGTGAGGCCGGTGAACGAGCCGCGGGCAGCCGCCGACCCGAGCGTTCGCTCGCCAAGCAGGTAGGGGAAGAACAGCAGCCCGTCGCTGCCCGGCGGGACCGCGGCCGCCTCGGCATCCAGCTGCGGGTAGCGCCCGGCCATGCCGACCTGGCAGGCGAGCCAGCGCAGGCAGCTGCCCGCGGCGTCGCCGATGCCGAAGTTGACCCAGCCGCCGCTGACCGTGCGCAGGGACATCACCCTCGGGTCCGGGTGCGGACCGGTCGCGTATCCGGCCACGATGGACGCGGTGCCCGCGACCTCGGCGAGCCGCCCGTGCCGGATCACCCCCGCGGCGAGCAGCTGGCACAGCATGTCGCCGCCGCCGGCCACCACCGGCGTGCCGGCCGCCAGGCCGGTCTGCGCGCAGACGGCTGGCCGCACCTGGCCGATGACCTCCCCAGACCCAGTGATCGGCGGGAGTAGGGCCGGGTCCACGTCAAGGGCGCCGAGCAGCTCCGGCGACCACTGGCCGGTCACCGCGTCGGCCAGGAAGGTGCCGGAGGCTTCAGAGGGATCGGTGGCCAGCTCGCCGCACAACCGCAGGTTCACGAAGTCCTTGGGCGCCACGAAGGCCTTCGCTCGTTCGTAGATCCCGGGCATCTCGTCGCGGAACCAGGCGATCTTGAACCCGGTCCAGGCGGGCAGCGGCTCGTTGCCTGCCATCCCGGCGAGCTTGTGCGCGTCCGGCCGACTGGAGAACGCGGCCACCTGGGCGGCCGTTCGCTTGTCGCTCCACAGGCCGGCCCTGGGGACCAGCGGTTCCCCTGCCGCGTCCACCGGGACGGCGGAATGCATCTGCGCTCCGGTGCCGACCGCCCGGATCCGCACTGCCGGGTTCCGTGCCAGCAGCGCCCGGACGTTGGCCACGGTGGTCTGCCACCACTGGCCCGGATCTTGTTCCGCGCGGCCGGGGCTGGGCGCGAACAGCTCGACCGGGCTGGTGGCGCAGTCCGCGATGACGCCGTCGGGGGTGACCAGCGCCGCGCGGGTGGACTGGGTGCCGATGTCGATCGCGAGCACGCTGTCCGGCCGAGTCATCGCGGGTAGCCTAGTTCCGTGCGGACGTGTTTGACCCGCAGGAACTCCTCCATGCCCGCGCGGGACAGCTCCACGCCGAGGCCGCTGTGCTTCCAGCCGGCGTACGGGAAGGGCACGTCGCCGCCGCCTACGTTGTTGACGTTGACGGTGCCGAACTCGAGCCGCTCTGACAGCAGGATCGCGGCGCGCAGGTCCCTGGTGTACAGGTAGGCCACCAGGCCGGCGTCCAGCGAGTTAGCCCGGGTCACGGCCTCCTCCGCGTCGTCCACGACGATGACCGGTACGACCGGGCCGAACGTCTCCTCGGTGGCCATCCGCAGGTCCGCGCCGCCGACGACGACCGTTGGCCGGTAGAACCATCCCCTGTCCAGGTCGCCGCCCGTTGCCCGCTCCCCGCCGGTGCGGATGTCCGCTCCCCGGGCCCGCGCGTCGGCTACGTGGGCCTCCACCCGGGCCAGGCCCTCGCGCGTAGTGAGCGGGCCGAGGTCGGGCTCGGGATCGGCCAGGCCGTGGCCGACCGAGAGCTTCGCGGCCCGTTCGGTGAGTCTGCCGATGAACTCATCGGCGACGGCGCGCTCGACGAACACGCGGTTCACCGAGTTGCACAGCTGCCCGGCGTTGCGGAACGACCGCTTCACGCCGTCTGCGACGGCCAGCACCATCGGCGCGTCAGCCAGGACGATCATCGGCGAGTGGCCGCCGAGCTCCAACGTCACGCTCTTGATATCGTCGGCGGCCAGGTGCAGCAGCCGGCGGCCGGTCGCGGTGCCCCCGGTGAAGCTGATCTTCCGCACCAGCGGATGCGAGGCAAGGCTGGTGCCCACGGTGGCGCCGGTTCCGCTGACCGAGTTGAGCACGCCGGGCGGGAGGCCCGCGCGCGCCGCGCCCGCGATGACGGCTAGCACGGTGAGCGGGGTCTGCTCGGCGGGCTTGGCCACCACGGTGCATCCGGCGGCGAGCGCGGGCGCGATCTTCCACGCCATGATCCCGAGCGGGTAATTCCAGGTGCCGATCGCCGCTGTCACCCCGACGGGCTGCCTGATCGCGACACTGCGCAGTGTCGGCGACGCGGTCGGGATCGTCTCGCCACGAATCCGCACCGCCTCCGCGGCGTAGTAGTCGAATGCCCTGGCGGCGGCATCGACTTCGCCCGCCGCCTCGCTGCGCGGCTTGCCCTGCTCGAGGGTGAGGGTCGTGGCCAGGTCGCCGGCGTGCTGCCGGATCCAGCCCGCGATTGCGGCGAGGTGCGCGCCTCTGGCATCCGCGGGGAGTGCGGCCCATGAGCCGGACGCCTCCGCCGCGGACTCCACCGCTGCATCGACGGCTGCCGCGGAGGCGACCGGGGCATACCCGATCACCGACTGAGTAGCGGGGTCGCTCACTTGATCGGGCTCGCCGTGGGCCGGCTGCCCGGCGATGGTGAGCGTCGGCTGGGTGAATGCTGCTAGCGTCGTCGGTTCGGTCACCCGCCCGTCACCACTTCCGGGCCGTCGCCGGTGGCGAAGACCCTGGCGGTGAAGCCATCCCGCTCGATGGATGCATAGTCGTGCCCGGCGTCACCAAGATAGACCGCCAGGAAGACCAGATCGTCGTCGCCGGTGTTGACGGTCCGGTGCGCCCAGCCCGGCGGTACGTAGACGCTGACGTCCGGGGTCAGCTTCTCCACCCGCAGGTCGCCGGTCCTGTCCTGCAGCACCATGAGGCCGGTGCCGGCCATCCCGAGATAGAACTCGGCCGAGTCCCGCTCATGATGATGGCCCTTCGTCATGAAATATTCCGCGCCCACCCTGCCCGGCGAGATAATCGTCGTCCGGTAGACGAGGTGGTCCCGTTCCTCCGGGACCGGCGCATCGAAGGCGCGGTAGACAACCGGATCCCCGGCATCGCTTATAAGCTCCCGAGCCGCTTCCGCGTCAGCATAGGCCCCCGGCATTTCGCTGAGCCTCCGCACCAGGGTTGCCTCGTGCGGAGTGAGATAACCGGACCTGAAATCAAGAGTCGCGCTGAATGGCGTCATGGGGATGCGATCTCCAACTCGAATTTAAAGCTGTCACCACGGTAAATAGCAGAGTAATACTCGAACACCTTCCCCTCGGCCGTTCTTGTCACGCTCTCGATGCGCAAGGCGGGCAGGCCCGCCGGCGCAGCCAGATGCCGCGCGTCCTCTGCCGACAGCACGGCCGCCTCGATCGAGCGGTGCCCGCCGGCCGGCCGGACGCCATACTCGTCACGCATCACCTGGTAGAGGGACCGGTCGGTCATGTCGAGGTCGGTGAAGCCGGGGAACATCCGGCTCGGCAGCGTCGCGCGGACCACCTGCACCGGACGGTCGTCGACGCTGCGCACCCGGTCGAACCTGATCACCTCGTCCCCGATGTTCAGGTCGAGGGCGCTGGCCAGGCTCACCGGGCATCCCGTCAATTCCGATGCGAGCACCCTGCTCTTTACCGAATGGCCGGCATTCACCATCGAGTCGTAGAACCCAAGCGAATGCTGAACGAAACTGGTGTTCAGCTTGCGCCCGGTGACAAAGGTGCCTTTCCCTTTGACTTTCAGCACCAGGCCGTCTCGCTCCAGCTCGTCGAGCGCCTGCCGGACGACGGTGCGGCTCACCGAATACTTACGGCACAGGTCAGACTCCGACGAAAGCAGGTCACCCTCCTTCCGGCGCTGAACGTCGGTGATCAAGATCTGCTTGAGCTGCTGGTAGTAAGGAACGTAGGATCGGGTATTAATCCCGGTGTCCGCCTGTTGTGTCATGACAGGATTATAGGCTTCTGCGCCGGTATCGTTTCGGGGTCCCTCGAAACCGCTGGCGGTCACGGCGCGAGCGCCGCTTTCAGGCAGGCCGGGCCGTCCCGCAGCAGGCTGAGTGCGCGCGCATGGTCATCGAGTTCCAGCACATGCGTGACGATGCCGCAGGTGCGGCTGCGACCGGATGTGAGCAGCCGCACCTCCCCCGGGCCCGGCCCGGGATCGGGCACCGGCGTCAGTGCGAACTCGTGTGGCACCTGGTAGACCACAGCCTTCATTGCGTGAACATCCTGGCACGTTCCTTCCTGCCGAGATGACATCCTATCATGACAGGATTATGTTTCGCATCTTGAAGTACGGGGCGCAGTACACGGCGCCCAGGGCTCAGGCGCGTGCTGAAATTCCTGCCTGGCACCTCATGTCCGAGTAGGGGAAGCATCACTGCTCGTCCTGCCAAAATGTCTACAGCGGCAGCGTGGTTCGCGCGCCCGGCTGCCCGCGCGGCCGCCGGCAACACCGCCTCGCAGTGGGTCGCCCTCGCCGTTCACCCAGGCGCGCAGGACACCGGCCTCGGCGATGTCTCCGCCCAGGATGTCATCAGCCGCCTCGCCTCAGCCTCGGCGGCACCTCAAGCTCCTCGCCGACCTCGGCCACGAGCAATTCAATCTCGACTGAAGCAGGCGGAGGCCCGCTAGCGATCGGTGCTGAATCCGTGCTGACACCAGGCCACCCGCACGCGATCTACCTGCGGAAACTGCCCGCTGGTCGACGATCACCCAGATCTACGAGGGCACCAACCAGATCCAGCGCATGGTCATGGCCCGGCAGCTCCTGAAGGGCTGATATTGGGCCGCTGACCTGGGATTTCTCCAGCCTGCCGTGCTGGGAAACGGGCCGTCCGACGCCGAGTCGGGCGGCCCGTCCTCGTGTCCGGGTTGTCCGGTTGATACCGGTTATTTCCCGTCGTTTCCGGGCCGCGTGCTGAATTGGTGTAGATACCTAGCGGTAGTTTGTTGAGTCAAGGCTGATGGCGGGTAGGGTTGTCGTAGGTGTCCCGGTGAGTTTGGGAGCCGGTGATGACTGATGACGAAGCCGGTACCGTGTCCGCCTGCTCCGGGTCCGCTGGAGGAATATGCG